>Ga0123357_10008538_pt1 | contig 12813 bp, 4 predicted proteins | sample TergutEmb28metaG_FD_89873 | JGI IMG/M metagenome (GOLD analysis project Ga0123357, IMG submission 89873) | Embiratermes neotenicus P4 segment gut microbial communities from Petit-Saut dam, French Guiana - Emb289 P4 | ecosystem: Host-associated > Arthropoda: Insects > Digestive system > Gut ... | reverse complement strand
GGAACTATCCCAGCACCATTAGTCGTTATACCGACGGAACTATCCCAGCACCATTAGTCGCTATACCGACGGAACTATCCCAGCACCATTAGTCGCTATACCGACGGAACTATCCCAGCACCATTAGTCGGTTATTAGTTATGGGTAAGTTATAAGCAGCAGGCTTCTGACAACTGTTTTTCGGTTCCCCTTTCACTGTTCTGTTGTAAAAAAAAACCATAAATCTTGATTTTTAAAGGTACCAATAAATTTACCATCCTACATCGCTAACGCCTAAACTAGAAATGTGCTAACGATTGTGTTTTATTAAGAAGACTTCCCAGATCACAGTATGTTTTTAAAAAGCTCCTTCATCTTATTTAGACCAGCCTTATTCTCCTCAATCTTCAAACTCCAGTTTAGAAGTTTAAAGTCATATGCTAATTACTTTCAACTTTACTTGTTACTGGGTAATAGACTACACGACATTCGTCTAAACAGATGTAATAGAAAGTGGTATAAGAGGCTTACAGTCAAGACCCGAATGGGTAGAAAGATTTGTGGAAGAGAAATGTATAGCATGATCGTTAGGAAATGGACCTTGTACCGGTGTTCCTTTAGTAGACTACGCTCGCTGGCATAAAGGTGAAATCCTAATTTCATAACTGTCAAAATGCATTCACGTTTTCTTATTCACATCCTCTGAGTATAAATCCTATGACGATTCTTCCGGTATGGTCATGAAACACGTTAAATTATACGATTCTCTGGAACAAAATACTGGAATTCGAAGAGGATCAAGACATATGTGAAGATAACTAAGTAAATAACTAAACAGCCTCCAACGAAACAATTCCATGGAACAAAGAGACTCTTACAAGGCTGGTAGTTGCTCAGCATTTCCAAAAATTTCCAAACATTTTACGAACCGTCGTAATTGGAACATATCACTAGTCCATCTCTGGAGCCAGAGAAGTTTATTTGACATTTAGGCTTACTTTTCCTTTAAGGTCTCTTATTATTATTATTATTATTATTATTATTATTATTCCCTTCAAGACAAGCTCTTCCAAGAGGATCATATCTTCAATTTTTCCTACCAAAATTCTGTGTGTATATATATATATATATATATATATACCTTCCCTTCCTTTTGTGCCACATGTTCCTCCCTCCGTTTTCTTCGTCCTTTACTGACGTCGTCTGAATAAAATCTGGCGAAGAGTCCAAATTGTGAAGTTCCTCATCGTGTATTCTCCAGCGTCCACTTACTTCGTCCCTCATGGTTCCGAATATTCCCTCAGCACTCCGCTTATGAAAACCCTCAGGCTATATTCTTCGTTAATATGAGGGACCAAGTTCCATGCCCACACAAGAGAACAAACTTTTTTTTTTTGCGTTAGCTGTAGCTGACGGGAAGACAAAATATTCTGCAATGAAGTAGCGAGCATTTTCGGAATTAAAATTAAAAATATATATATTATATTTTAAATAATTAATGAAGATGATCGGTGAGATCGGGATGTAACTTCGTTCCTTCTTAGCCTTGGCTGGTTAGGAAAAAGGTACCTACTGAATCCGTCAGAACTCACAGTGCCGATCAGTACACGACGTAAAAGAGGGAAACCCCGTTCCCTTCCGATTGTCGTAATCTGGGTATACAATCCCTAGAAATGCGGTTTGCGGGAGGAACTAATTAAAATTACATTAACGAAAAGTGTACATTCATTGTATGACGATACGTTCGTATTAATAAGAAGTATATTCTTACATATATTAAATTACAAAGGGAAGCGAAACCTGTTAAACACAAAATGGAAAGAATGACCACTATTTTCAGAAGAATTTGAATGGCACCACGTCCCCATTTGGGTCATGAATACAAAAAAAAAATAAAAAGTTCGGGCACTAGTGAGTCATTTTGATTTCGCAATTTCGTCTGTTTCAGAACACGACTTTTCATTTTATATCAATCCAAACATCAGGACACTTAATCTGTAGGCACAGATGCCGCGTAACTGGAGAATGCTATTCCGTTTGTACTTGTTCATTTATAGTTCTCGCGTCTTATGTAACTAACCGAACAGCCTGGCACATCGGTAATGCACTTCACTTGTGAACGAACGGTGTCCGGTTATAATTTCCAGCTGTCCTAACAGATGGTTTTCTTAGCTTGAGTCCTTCCAGACAAATACTGGGATACCGCTGTTAGATCAGGACCAAATTAAAGCTGCAACAGTGTACACCACGAAGTCATAAGCAGGAGTGAAAATGTATTTCCTCTCACCAACGTCGTCACTAGCTGGATATCAGGCTTCAGGCCCGGGCCATTTCACACTGCACAGAGCGACTCAATAGGATGTTGCATGGGACCCGGAACGGGTCAGCAATGTGCAAAGAATGTTTTTCCAATGACACCACATTTCAGCCAATCACAGAACTTGCAATCAAAAATTAGATGGGAAGAGAAGATGTATGGATGTTTACGTCATAATCGGATCAAGTAGGCTATATATTTTAGCTACAGCATTGTCTATACTTGCACATAGATATGTTCTACGCTTTAATTTCTATTCCATCATTTATCAAATTCGTTGTTATATTTTTTCTAATATATATATATATATATATATGACCTTTGTGTTACACGTTCTCCCTGATGATGGCCATAAAAGATGGCCGGAACATGTGGGAGTTACTTATATATTTGATATAATGCAATAAGGTGACAATAAACTCACTTATACACATATAAATCAATGAAGATTTATATAATTAAAAAGTTGTAACAGCTCGAGATGTCAACCTCCAATATTTTATATGCATGTTGTATATCACGTTCTTCTTTGTTTTCAGCCTGACGACGACTCTTTTACAAAGCCGAAACACGTAGCTGTTGGTAACAAAAATATATTATATATTCTACAGTTATTTATCGGATTTTACTTATCACACAAATGGGATAAGTAACGCAAAACAATACAATGTCAGTATACCGGACCAACAGGTAGGACCCGGTCAAAAGCAGCAACTCATTCTAACATAACAACTAACAATATGAAACATCATCTCCTCTCACTCTTCGGATATTAATCTTCGAAGGCTCTACCATGTCTTTTACTCGACTATACGATGTTACAATGTTGGAGCATAAATTATAACGACATCGAGTAAATTCTCCTCGCGTTTCGTCTTTCAACTATTTTATGAATTTCAAATAGCATTCGCCCACACTCTTCTCCTACAAGCCTCTGCCATCCTCTCCTCTTCTCGTGAACCCTACTTGTTTTCCTTCTTTTTGCAGCCATACGCTCCTCCTTCATTTAAAGATTTCTTTAAAAAGATAAAAAAATTATATAGAGGGAATAAGAAAGAAAATATGTGAGTCGAGCAAGAAGCCAGAGAATTCGGGAAAGACGCAAACAAAATTTCTCACAGTAACAAAAAGATCGGAACTGAGCATTCATACAGCGTGAGTATGAAACATGTATGGGATGTCCTGTGGTCAACAGAGGGCAGTAAGGCAGCACTGTGCCAACACGCACACATATTCTCTCAGAGGGCACAGGAAAACTTGATCAAAAGAGATTAAATTACTTTCCCACGTCACGTGACACGTCGTCCTTCCGAACGCACGATTAATATTTAAACAACTTCTGTATCAACTTTACTTTGCTTATACAAACACACACCCTCAAACCGTCGCACAAATCCAATACGTTGAATTAAAGACGGAAATAAAAGGGTAGATGGTTGGGCGGTAGCTTTCTAAAGACGCATCTTGCTTTTGTTGGAACGTAACCAGCACGTGGCTTTAAAAAGCTTAGTGTGTTACAAACGAGGAGCCGCGGCTCAGACAGTTAGTTGTGTGAGGGCTCGGGTTCGATCCCAGGTCAGGCATCGTGAAACTTGTGGTGGACAAAGGGGCATTGTGACGGGTTCCTGTCCAAGTACTTAGGTTCTTCCTGTCAGTATCGCAGCACTAACGCTCCAGACTCACTCATTCCCCTACTACCGACGCTGCAATCTCAGCACCTGACCGCGTTTTAAGTACCAGAATTAAAAAAAAATACACAAACAAAAATCAGCTAAATTTCCCAGTCTTCCAACCACAGTTGTTAATTGTGTTGTTCTGTGTATTGTTAGGGTGTAAATGTGTACTGTACTATTGCCACCAGGTGTCAGTCCAATTGCAGTTAACAAATATATCATATCATATCATCAATAACGTAAAGTATAACAGAAACCTTTGATCCGTTAACTTATATACATTTCAATATTTTTATTATAAAAGTTTGACTATATGAAAATAACGATTTTATCGCACATATTTTTTGTTTGGCGTGGTATTGATTGTTGCAAATGCTAAATGCATCTCCTGGTTCATTTTCTTGAGTTATACAGTTACGAAGTGACCAAAAACAAATGGACATAAGGCACCTCTCTCTCTCTCTCTCTCTCTCTCTCTCTCTGTGAATTGCAAACCTCACATAATCTGCTACTAGACAGAATTGACGATTATATATTCCTTACATGATGTACGGAAAAAAGGATGAATATCGAAGAAATTATGCGCCTTTCTGTCTGCATTTGCGCATTTTTAAAAAGCTAGAAGTATTCTGATGAAATTTCGTGTGAACATTATAGCTCGCTCCCAATTTGCGAATTTTAACTTCCTACAATTGGTAATAACAAAGTGTGAGATGGATGGATTTAAGTTGTTGGAGTGGCACTAGCGACAAGTATTAAATTCGGTAACCACGCTAACGTTACATAACACCACTTCTGGCATTCAAGTAGAGGGACTAAGGAACATGAAGGAAACCTCACACATTTCAGCCTATCTCGGGATAAATATTCGAAACTGGTAACTCCAAAATATGGAGTAGGTGTATCCACTAGGATAAACGTCACGATTTACGAAAATTGTAGAGCTCATCACTAGCAAACTTCGAAAGAAGCGCATCATAAAGAATTCAGAGTTCACCCAAAGGATAGACGTGACATTCATCATGCAACTGACTGAACAAGTCGACTGAAGCTTGATGATGGCTCAGATCTGAATAATTCAGAAAGTTCAGAGGAAAAGTCTTTACGGTAATGTCAATATCTGAACGTTTGTCTGTCACACAAGACATTAAATAGTCTACATTCTAGCAATCGACATTCAAAGGAAATTTTATATAGAGTACATACCTAGAATAAGAGTTTTACATGCTCCATACGCAGTCCTACTCTTGTAACTGCATTCTCACTCGCTCTCTCTTTCTGTCGCTATATACCTAGCACGTTAATTTAGTGTGATTCCCTAATCACTAATTTTTGTGTTAATCTGTCACTTTATTTTGTGATAGGAAGCAGCAAGTGCAGGAGTGGTGATACGTAAAAAAATGTAGAAGATTTAGTCAGATGTTATTCAGCGCGAAAGTTGACATACCCAGTACAATGGCGACAAGAATCGAAACTTCACCGCCAATTGATATAGGTGTAAGGTTACTGTGTAAAAAGAGTGCAGCATGTCAGGAATTGGTAGAGAGAATTCGAAAATAGGCAAAATGACATCCTTCATAGTGAAAGCACCGGTTGGCGCATCACAACAAGGGCAGTACATCAAGAAGCGGAACTGATTTCCGAAAATGACGAGTCGCAATAACAGATAGTATATTCTACAATAACGAGGAAGTAGAAATGGTTGTTCATGTGTATCGACGTGCTTCGGGATTAGGCTGGAAAATAATGTAGTTCACTGGAATAAACAAGCTGCCTTCAACGTTATAATGTGTCCTCCTCTAATTTTGATGACCTACAGAAGATCACTTATTGAGCGTGGTTTCTCTATGCCCACGGGTAATCAATAGACTTTAGATGTTGTGTTTGCAATGTAAACCCCTTTAAATGGTGATTAGGAAGATTAGGCGAAAAAAACAAAAATATTCTTTCTCTTCCTTTTAACAAATAGAGCTTCGACGCACAATAACAAAACGAAGACTGCCAATATCAAGCAGAACTGCAGGGAGGAATGAGGATGTCAGTGAATTGTGCCGCCACAGCTCCTGACCTCACGATGTTGCGTCTGCAGTAAGACATAACTTACTAGAATAATTTTCAGTGACGCGCCTTGAAATTAACTTCGACATAGATGAGGATGACAACAGAAGCATACGAAACTCTAGTTGGAAACCCTCAGCGAATGAGACCACTTGATGCAGATACGAAGATGATATTAAAACTAAGCTTATATATAAAACAATGGAGAACGTGAAATGAAGTCGTCTTGCACAGGACATGGTCAAATAACGCAGTCTAGTAACCGCGCAAATGAACTTCATCTTCTGTAAAAGAAAGAGCAGCTACTGTGCAGCTACTGACTTTACAAGTACTTTGTCTCTTGGGAGTTAGGCATTTTTATATTTAAAACAAAAATCCATAAATATCTCAGCCCATGGGTCTTCATCTTCTCACCCTGGAGTCCCTATATTAATCCTAAAAAGTCCAAATTTCTTCCAACACTTCCACACTCGCTTATCAGTCACCGCCTTGCTAATGCTCTATACTCAATACCACAAAGCTTATCACAGTTTGCTTCAGTAAGCTCATTTTAGGCCGCAGTGTCATGGAACTCTAATCCCCACCTATCAGCATTACCATCATTATCGCCACCGGTAACAATATCATTCTAACAAACCAGTACCTGTTTATAAACAATTTTGAAACATAGCGACAGGAAGTAAATTGTGCACAGTTTATATCTACCAGCACTGCACTTCAGTCATTGTCATTCGCCCGATTCGAAAAGACAGATGTGTCATTAGCTGATGGCACACGGACAGGTTTCATTGTGGAGGCGCTGGATCGCATTCATGATTGATTGAACGACTAATTCATTCATTTATTAATGGTGAATTAGCATTGTTTCTGTTATCTGAGAGCCAATCTGACTGAGATATGAGTAGCATGATAATCAGAGCAATTGAAATGAAGCAATACAAATAGTAGTGTCGCAGGTGTGATTTGTAACACTGAACCATTAGGGCCAGTAACATCACAGTCGTCTGAGCTTCTGGGTCGGCAGTACAATTCAACACATGCAGGTGATGAGAGACTCTGCTACAAAATCTAGTGAAAAAAATGCTTCAAAATGAGCCGAAAATATTCAAAATCGGCTTAAAATAAATATACGTAAATGTGACTGTTAGATATGCCCAGCGTGCACGATACAACACGAGTCCAATGTTTACACACACAAGAAATAATTACGAGATGAAATAATGAGAGATAACATCCACGTGCTTGTCGAGTGTTGAGTGCTGACTGTGAGGAGTTGCTTTTAAGTCACCGTTTAGAGAAATACAGTGCAGCCAACAACTATTATAATTGAAGCTAATACTTCCCTTTTATTTTCACTCACACAAGCTATCATTTTTAAAGTTCCTAACAAATACAATGGTCCCTGAATGTGGTGGTGAACAAATTTATCTGCATTATTTATGTGCAGATCGGTAGGTGAAATGGAAACTTGAAATTTGTCACTTAATTTAGTGCAGATAATTGCAGTACAAATTTGACATTTTTCAGCGAAATCTCAAACAATTCTGTGTTGACGTCTTGCTGTTTTGATGCCTGTATACATTACGGTATCGATTTACTTGCGCTTCTAAGTTTTCATGTGACATGCTGTTGTATTTCGTAAACAGTGACTGTCGAACAATTCTGTCACCTTCTTGTCGCAACTAACAAAAGTATTGTGCCTAAATTCTGGTCAGCGAATGGGATTTCTTGTTGTTTCGCCCACACTCTCTCTGGGTCCCGCCAAGTCCCCTGACTGATGCACGAAGGAGACTCTTTAACCATAAGTAATGCAGTCGCGGATTGCACTTGTAATGCATATTAAATTTACATATGTATTTGTACTAGATAGAAACTTTGAAATTTTAATAATTTGAATCCAGGAAGAGGTCGTTCGGTCACAACTGCTAAGTCAGCAATACTAATCAGTTTGAACCCGGTAGTGACTTTATCAGATCATTATACCTTTAAGAATGCATGACTTGTCAGCTCTTCTCTAAAAAGCTTAGCGCGACACGGTAAACGCCCTCACTCGCTAACAAATTAGTTATCGGCCGTCACGTATCTACGATTGAAGAATTATAGTGGCTAAATATAATTATTACAAAGATTGTTTTAACGATACTATGATGCTGTACCGTCTGCTGTTTATTCAAGTTAAGGCATATTGACTGGTATACGAAATTCACTTTATTCCGAGTTGAGCAATTTAGCAATTATATTTAGATTTTATTCCACATTTACGCGTTTTGATTTATACAAACAGAAAAGGACAAGTTAATTATTTAAATAACTTACACTTCACTTTGGTAGAGTTTGATTAAGTTTGTATATATTATTTTGTTAATTATTGTTACATAATATTTAATTTTGCAAATAGAATATATATTTTTACTTTTATCCAAATGGGGATTGAATCAAACGATTGTTCTGCAAATCCTTGAGTCCTTGCTATAATTAGATTTGCCAAATCTTTTTGGCTGGTGGCAGCGAAATCCTACTACAAGTTCTAGTGTCTTTTCCCAGGAAAAATTTGGTGGAAGTCGAGCCATCATTTAGGTAGGAAAGCACTACACGCTTAATAACTGCCCTTAATCAAAAGCCGGAATTTACGAAACACTGGATTTTAACCTCCACGAAACAGAACGTTAGTCCTATAGGCGACCCTTAACAACAGGGTTCCTTTCATACATATCCAAATACGACACGTCACGGAACATAGCACTGCACTGGTTAAAACGCCTACTGGGAGTTCATGAGTTACCAGATTGATCCAACAACTGAAGAGGTCACAGAAACCTACCCGTTCCTCCTCTGTAATTCTAAGACATACTTTAGGAGAGGACATAGTACTTTACTCCGTTTCATCACGGAGATTCTGAGACATTCTGAGACAGTGGAGAATTCCGCTTTCTTCCATATCATAATTAACCACACTCACAATTACCCAACACTTCAACACTGCTAAAGCAATTAAACATTCAATCGTGTCTGTTTATTATTATTTTAAAAAGTTTTTAAATCTCTAACCGTAACCGAGTTTACATAAAGTCATGTTTAGTTTGATAACCATAAGAACTCTCCCTAATAAGTGAACTCCCCAATAAGTAAACTCCCTAATAAGTGAACAGTGAAATGGCAATACAGAACTTCAGAACGATTATCATTCAGTGGCACTAAACTTCTGTCTTTCTCTCCACCGCAGTTACGGGCTTACGCCGTGCTGCAGCGGCAACTTCTCTGACATGACTGTTGTGCGTCTTATCCAAACAACAGGAGGCAGGCGATTATCATTTCTCTTGGTTTCACGAGCCAGCGAGTCAAAACAGTGGACACAAACGCATAAAGTGAAAATGCAGAAAATGAGACATTCGCATTACCTTATACGTAAGTGCAACAGGGTGCTCTGGAGAACATTCGGAACTAAGAGATACGAATGTGAAAGGAGGATGGAGAAAGTACATTCCATTTTCTGGAATTTGACGCGGCGTCAATAGGTAATCCGTTCTGGGCGGTTTGAAATTAGTGTCTTTCTCGGAACTGTAGGCCTTTGAAAATAAATACACTGAATACCTTCGAATCGTTGGCAAAATATTAGCCAATGACCGGACGTCATATCCCGGAGTTACTGAATCCTCAACCACGACAATGTAAAATCCTAACAATTCGCAACGGATGGATGACGCTCACAGTATTCGCATATCACAGCCTTACTGTTACACCGATTACAGCAAGAAGAATTACGTAAGCAGGTGCTTAGCACCCTTCGGGGAAAATGTAAACGGAAATGAAGTCTAAGGGAAGAGACAAATAGCGAGCTCTGATTTAGAAGGGTGAAGGCCGTTGATTTTGAATTACGCTGGTTCAGGTAAAGGTCACTGACCAGCGATGTGAAAAAGATCATCATTTATACAAGAATTTTTATACGTCCTGTCACATCGATTTGTAGAATTAACGACGTTTCGTAGTGCCTTCACTTTAAAAGCCAAGCAGCCCAATAAGAGACCCGTATCTCTATTCTCCGACACACTTTCATGCACAGGGAAAAGCTATAGTTTTATCACCGAATTTATGTCAAGAATTTAATGTTTTGGGTAGCGTGGTTGTTCGAGCCATAAACAGATGTCAGGCGCGCCGAGCCTCTTGTACTGGATGTAAGGTGAGTTTGTCTCGATTAATAAAAAGAAACTGGCTTATGTATCTCGCCACTTGTCTTCATCTGGCGTCGAAGTTTCAAGACTTAGTAGAATCGTGGAGTTAATTCCGACGTATATGTGATGGTATGATGCTTAGACACAGAAGGTTTACCATTATTTACATAAGTAAAATTACAAGCCGTCACACCTCAGTGCACAAATTCCATTGCAACTAAATCTCGACAAATATACAGAACAGAAATAAATCCTATAGTTTCGAGTTACAGTACATAAGCCGAACATCCTTCTGCTATGAAGAGTAAACAGTAATGTCGAAAAGACCTTTCGTATATCCTTCTATACGTTTGCGAGGAATATTTTAAAGCAACACGAACTGCGAACTTACAGTCACAAGCCACACTCACCAACAATTTATGATCAAAGTTTAAGAAAATAAGTTGTAATTACCGCATTGTTACCAGGAATCCAAAACACCTGAGATGGGAAAATCAATTTAGTTGGCCTTAAAATCTGCCCTAAGCAAAAAAAAACACATAAATTGATATTTGGTTATAAACCTGCTCTTATTATTTGAAGTTCCTATATTGAAAGCTAATTTCTCAAACAAGATGTTGAGATGGTGAAGGAAAGTTCGAAGAATATTCCCAGAGGACTAATAAATTATGTATTATATCCTAGTATAAAACACATATAGGGTTATAAATTATTTTGATCAAGAATACGCGCACTTTGGAGACATGGAACTAACCTGAAAGGAATGACAGTAATGACCCACCCTGTAGCCTATATCAGACAGAGCTTAGAAAAATGAGAAAGATACGAGCAGCGTTTCAGCAGGAGTAAGGGAGGAATAGCGAAAAAGGCGAGAGAGTACTTGGAAATAAGAGTAGTGGTCGTGTTTAACCTAAAGTGCATCAAGCTTGTTGCTGGAATGAAAAATGTGCTTGAACGGCGAGTCGGGAGGAGGGAGAGTAAATTAAAATAAGGGGAAGGTGAGGGTGGAGACGAGACGAGACGAGACGGCGTACAGAGGATGGGATGTGGTTTAACGGGGGAAACTATATCAGGGATGTATAATACATGGGGTGCATAGGTTTAAGGATGTAAACATTTAAACACTGGCAATGGTTGACAATCTTCGATGTTTTTCGCAGGAGTAGCTAAATAATAAATTACAGTAGAATTACGAAGTTTCTTACTTCAGGGGATATATTTCGTTATTGAAATTATTTTATTTTCTACTATACACCTTTCTCATTCTTATAATAACAACTTAATAATAATAACAACAATAATTCTATTTATTGTTGATTAACTTATTTATTTGTTTTAATAAGGGCAAGGAAAAAATATCTGGGTCGGGTTGAATCCTAGGTCCGCAGTTCGACAAACTATAAAGTTATTGTGGTCTTCCACAGTCTCTCCAGGCAACGTCGGGATGATACATTTTAGAACACGTCCACTGCATTCAGCATCCTCCAATTCGATATTCGTCACCCATCCTATCGTCAAACATCACATAATTTGAACTACGGTAAGCGTCGTTAAATAAAAAATACTGTGAGAATAATCGAAATACTAATAAACTCTGCGAGCAAAATTCGGAGTTTATAAATGACACAGGGGACGGTACATATACCTACCACCAGGCCTTAAGTACGTCAATTAGTAGTTAGAAACATGGAGTATCAGCGAGAGAAACAGGCAATGTTAAGATGTGAATGCTGGTGCAGACTACATTAGCTGCACACACGTTTCTAGCTGATGGACATATATGAAAGAGACACAACATAATAAACTGTCGGTATATCTAATAAACCTGGTAAATAAGCACATTTGCACATTATGCAGAATGAACGAGCAACTCACATTGTTCTTAAACTCCTTAATCAGGTATAAGGCATCGGTAAAGCTGGAATGACTTAAATGGGTTATCACTCAGTCAAGTGGAAGGAGCAATTATGCGCGTTATATCGCACATTAAGACAACAAGTCTGATCGCTGTACAGTCACTATCTTAGAACACCCAAATGCAACCTAAAATCAAGGCTGTCCACAGAAATGTCCTGTCGGCACAACGCGGACAGGATTTTCGTAAAATTCTCACATTTTAACAATCCCCTTTGCTTCCGTCATTTTAATCAGACTAACATGTAAAAATACGGTAATAAACACAAGTCGATCCAAGAAAATGTAAAACAGATTTAAAACTATGTTTCAAGGAAAACGGAAAGTTACGGTAACTTTCATAAAGAACTTGGAGTTGCAATTCTACTCGATATAAGAGAAACTAGGGGTTTAAGAAAGGGACGAAACTGGATATAATTGGTTGATATTAAATTTCTAATAAGTGTCAAATTATGTTCCCTGTCGGATACGATGAAGAATTATATTATAGACGTTATTAGATACTTTTATAAGAAAGAGAGCATTTATACAAACAGACCTAAATACAACTTACTTACTTATTTACTTACTTACTTACTTTCTTACTTACTTACTTACTTACTGCATGGTGCAGAGTCCTTCTTGAGAAGCTAACTGGTTTGCAGCTAGTCAAGAAATTCCCCGCATTTCACGGAACCCGAAGGTTCATTACCGCACTCACAAG
>Ga0123357_10008537_pt1 | contig 12814 bp, 13 predicted proteins | sample TergutEmb28metaG_FD_89873 | JGI IMG/M metagenome (GOLD analysis project Ga0123357, IMG submission 89873) | Embiratermes neotenicus P4 segment gut microbial communities from Petit-Saut dam, French Guiana - Emb289 P4 | ecosystem: Host-associated > Arthropoda: Insects > Digestive system > Gut ... | reverse complement strand
TATCATATCATATCATATCATATCATATCATATCATATCATATCATATCATATCATATATCATATCATATCATATCATATCATATCATATCATATCATATCATATCATATCATATATCATATCGTATCATATCATTTCCTATCATATCATGTCATATCTTATCACATCATATCATATCATACCATATCAAAACATATATCATATCACACGAGATGTATATTCCTTATTAGACTATATGAGAAGAAAAATTTAAACAGTCCCATTTCCGGCCTGGAATGCCCCAATGTGTTCTAGGAAGTTTCATTTCCCAGTTTTCAAAATGACACAGGACTTTGAAAAGTTTGATTGTCTTACGCAACGGCTCTCTTTACCCCCAGGAAATATCCCTGATACACATTTCTCTAGGCCACATTGTGATTAGAAGGATATATATGTCAATAAACAATTCCATTTATACCAACAGGGATCGTATCTAGAATCTTCCGATCTGTAGAACAGAACTTTAGCTACTGTGTAACCGCTGTCTCCATGTTAAAAAAATATACTGAAACAATGGAACCACTTTGTAGTTTAAAATATATCATCTTAAAACTTATCATTTTGCGTTTTTCACGAAGGCTAATTATGTGTCAATGTGATAGGCACTGTCCATAAACATTTAAAGTGTACATAAGTATATATACAGGACATGTAGTGACAGAAAATTAGGGAAATATGAATATGGGACAACAATAAATTTAATAATACAGTTAATACATTTCACAGTCTGTAGCTGTATATACAGAATATGTAGTGACAGAACGTAAGGGAAAATTAATATTGGACAGTAATGCAGTTAATAATAAAGTTAATATATTTCAAAGAATGTAGCTGTATATACAGGATATGTAGTGACAGAACATGAGGGAAATGTGAATATTGGACAATATTACGGTTAATAATACAGTTAATACATTTCACAGTCTGTAGTTCTATATACAGCATATGTAGTGACAGAACATGGGGGAATTATGAATATGGGACATTATTACAGTTAATAATATAGTTAATATATTTCAAAGTCTGTAGCTTTATATACAGGATATTCAGAGACAGAATATTTTGAAAAATAATTATGAGAAAATATTACAGTTAATAAAGCTTAAGGCAAGCCCATGTTCTAGAACCTCATGAGAAAAAGTCAAGCCCACATTACTGACTACAAATTACAGCCAAAGGCTGCTTCAACCTGCCGACTCAATCAGATTCACAGACCAAAAGACGAACTGGCAATACAAATATTTACAGACGGTAGCAAGATCGTGCATGACAATATTTATACTGAGCAAACTGACACACGTATTTTTTAAACTTCCAAATATATGCTGCAAAATCCAAGCCGAACAACTGGCAGTATTTAAATAATTTTAAACAGTAGAAGGTTCACCTTTCGAAGAAATCATCCCAAGAAAAGTAACAGTAAACACAGACATCATAATTACCCTTCAGTCCGTCAAGAACAGAAAATAATCAGAGTTACCTTATAGAAGAAATTAGGAAAAAGCAATAGCACTTGGAAAACGCAACTGGACAGTTATATTTAATTGCATAAAAACACACGCAGGGGACATTGGGAACGAGCTTGCTAACAATGTAGCGAAGGAAACCGCCCGAAAAGGTGATATATACTTTAACAGAATCCAAAAAAGTGAAATAGTTCAACACGTGACAGACCACAGCATATCCACGTGGCAATCTCAATGAAATCGATATAAAAAGTGTTAGCAACAAACGAGTTTTTCCCCAATTTTCAACGATTGATTGAATACTAAATTTAAATTAACACCAAATTTCACGGCAATCACAACAGAGCACGTCAAAACCAAAGCATACTTGCACCGATACAAAATAACGCAATCTCCAGAATGCCCTTGTGAAGGCGGGAATCCAACTGTAGACCACTTAATGTAGGACTTCCTCATACTACTAACGGAGAGAAAGAAATTCATACGCAAATTTCAAGACAATATAATTGGCCGGTGACGAAAACTGATCTGGTGAATAAATTCATTAAATAGCTCCTTAATTTCACGAAAACAATAGATTTCAAAAGAAAATGTGAACTTATTAACTTGATGAAATAATTAAAAAAGTACAATCAAACACTAAAATAGAGTGCTCAAATGTATATATGAAACAGTGACAACACGTAACAACGGAGTGCACAGTACATACGATCAGCAAAAGATATATATGAAATAATAATTATGAATGTACATATTAAAAATATTTGAAAATTATTGCGCTAAGCAAGGAATGTTAACTAAACTTAATTGATCACGCTGCTAATAAATTATAAATAATAATAATAAATATATATATATATAATCTAAGCCAGAACACGTGCAAGATTACTGCTGAAAGTAACATTTCACATCTGTAATATTAGCGATGACACTAACAAATCTCACTGTCCTAAAGCCATAAGATTCCCCTACGTTTGTACAGACAGTTCAAAATTAACTCAGCAATAAACACCACTGAACTGAAGAGAGTTCCTAAAAGCAGTACCACAAATGCCGGCAATAAGTGAGAAAAAGAAAATGCGAAATAAATCCCTTCAAATTCTTCTCCTAAGCTGTCTTGTTTACTCAAAGATGCTCGATGCTGCAGTTCTGCCCAGGGCCTTTCCAGAAAACCGGCTTCCAAATACTGTCGCATTAGAATGTTGAATCTGTCAAAAATTAGATTCCCCTTCTTAAAAACCACCGTTAAAAATCCTGAATCTAAGGTTGTATCTTGGGGGCAGAGTAATTTACTGACATCCACAGTACCCAATTCCTTAGCAATATAAGTAGCCAAAACTGGCTCAATAATAATAGCAATGTCTCTTTTTGTTATCATTCGTTCAATACATTTTCACATATCACTGCTGTCTTCCTTGGGTTCCTTAATTTCGAAGTACGTAAAAACCTCGGCATAAGATACAGTGGATGCAGCAAAATGTGTAATTGGATAGTACCCATAAACTAGGTCTGAATTAAGGAGTTCGTCTAAAGTTTCTATCTTCTTTTCATATTTCGGTTCCACCAGATAAGAAACAAAGAATGCTTGGAATACATTGCCAATAGCGAAACAAAAACAGACGTACAGAAAGAAGAAAACTCTTAGGCTAGAATTTGTGGGCTGCTGTGGAACATACACTGCCATAAGAACAGCCCAAGCATTTTGGAAATAGTTGGACAGTGACAGAAATTTGTGTGTCTAATTAGGCACAGACCGGTAGGGACCATTAGCGGCACACCAGGACACAGCTGTGGTTAGCAGCATCACAAGTCCAATTGTCAACCACACAGACAGCGAGAAAGTTGTCAGTACCTTTTCCGTTCCAGGAATAGCCTTTGGACAAGGAACAATCGTCTTCAAGCTTGCATGTAAGTAGGGAATTGTGGTGTCAAACGAAGACGACACTACAAGAAAGAACAGAGGAATAGTTCCACCTACAACTTCAAATAAACCTTCATCTAATTCAGAAAAAGTTTTCATATATGATTCGAGGTTTATATTTAGTGAAGGTGGAAGGAAAATATATGTCAAGTTCAACTTCTCACATACAAATTTAAGTACCTCAACCGATAAGTCAGTTACATTGTACGCAGTGCTGCCGTCATTCTGTGTGATATTTTCTATCATTATCACATAAGGGTCGATACCTAAGGTGCTTACTTTAATGGGACAACCCATAAAATCATTTGGAACTTTTGCAGGGTACAAATCTGAGTAATGTGAAAACGTGACATTATTTTCAACGACCCATTCATCCAGCAGAATTACGTCCTGTACCTCTCCACAATCTCCCAATTTAAATGGGAAGCAAGTGTAAAATTCAGCCTGTCAGCTGATGTCTTTGTGTTGTTTAAAGCATGTAGTGGACGATATTCAAATTGATTTGGGATTAAAATCACAACGTTGACAATTTTGGCCACCTGCCACAATACGGAACATATGTGAGCAGCCAGTAATTTTGCCGGTTCATTGCTGCATTCAGTTGCAAAAACAAGAAACCGTCCTCGAGGGTTCCACGAAGTGCATTCTTTCAGAATCTCCAATTGATTTTCAAGCGTCTCGTTTAAGCTGCCCGCCTCTCCGTTCCACACAAACAAAATGTAACTCTGCTGTAAAACTGATCTGTCTGCGGTGTCATCTCCTCTTGTTCGGAACAGTTCAATCGGCCATCTTGCTCCCTCGTGTAACTTTCCCAGTATTACGTTCACCGTCTGCAGATCGTCCGTCTGTGGCAGAGGATCACTGAGAGGGCTGCGGCTGGCTTTCTTCGTTGAGCGTGGCAGCGATACGACGAGAGTTCTTCCTGGTGCGAAGTGCCTTTGTGCGATGGTCCACACACACATAACAGTGTGCAGCTGGTCTGTGGTCAGCGTGATGTCTGTCAGCATCAAACGACCTTGAGTGACCGCAGTCAGCAGCAGTAGCATGCTGAGAGACATGTCTGGTACTGCCTTCTGCAAAGAGAAGTGCATTGGTTTATAGAAGATTTGGCGATTCATCGGCCTTCCAAACTTAATAATGCTTTGATTTGTAAGTCAATATTTGGTGTTATTGTAATATGACACAGGGTATTTTGGTATAACTATCGGACAAACGTTCTATTTCTAAGACACTTTTCATGCCGAATAAGGACGTAGAATTAATCGTCGCTACAGATGGAAAACGATAGCAAGTGTGTAAAGCGTCACACCCAGAAGACAATAGCCATTACAGTGAATGGCAACAGAGACACAAATATCAACACTGCTGTGATTTAGCGAGTTTAAATATCTGTATATTATACAGTGAATTTTATTTCGGTTTCAGAATTTTCTTTCTTGTTAAAATTCGAAAATCAATATTTAACACCATTTTTGTCTTAGCAGTGTGCGAAATGATGTAATATTTGTGTAGCTTTTTGACAAATCAGTGACATTCTGTAAGCAGTCCGCAGTACCACTCTTCTGCAGCAAGCTACGTACTTACATTGCTGCAACTGCTAGCCGAATTGTGTTGTTTATCGAATTTTGTTGCCGACTGTATTACATTCGCACTCTATTGTGAATTTGTGCCGCTTATGGCAAATACTCAATATGATTGTTCTGTGTGAGTCACAAAATATCTTGGACTGTTGGTCCTTACTTCTGCAAAGCCGAAAATTATTATTATTATTCTTGATATTATTATTACCAATCCCTTACACGATACAGTCCCATGGACCAAATCCCTCTCCCTCCCAACTCTCAACTTTCCTCTAGCAGTCTCTCCTCCCTGCCCGGTATAACTGACAGCGCACTTCGGTGTGTCTTCCTCCAATCGTTGGAGGTTTTCTCGCCAGATAATATCATTGTCTCTAAATTTAACACGAAACTCAAGGCAAGATATATTTAAATACTGTTACAGGAACTTCATTCCAGCAAACTGTGTGTGACCTTATGCTTCTTCGTAAGGACTCGTCATTCACTAACTAACCAACGATCGAACTCCATGGACCAAATTTCTTCTTGAAAAGCTTATAATTTGCCATTTAGTCGAAATATTTTAAAACTTTTTGGCACCGAAATATTCATAGAAATATTTTTAAAGCCCGTAACTTCTACTGTCTGATACGAATCGGGCTTCTTCATCATAAAACATAGACATCCTATTTAACAGTATCCATGGCCCAGACCTTTGGCGATCATTACCTTCAACATGCCAAATCTCATATCCAATTCCCATTCCTTACATCGTTCCAAATGATCAGTCCAATTCCGAGACTTTGTGAAATATTCCGTAAAGCAGTAATCTGTTACGGTGTTGAGTTATTGGTTACTCGTCCAAACAACAAACTGGAAGACACCCCTTGTCGGTATTCCGCTACTGCTTATTCGGTACATTAAAATTAACTTCCTTATCTGTACGCCGTCCCATCCACAGAAACCTCACTGTAGGTCACACCGTGCTCTCAAGGACACATTTAGTTCGGCTGGCGATACGCTCCAAATATTATTATTGTTATTATTATTAATGTAATTGATAAAGTGAAATTAAGTGGAGGGGTAAAAACGAGACTTTATTGGAAAAATCTATATGAGTAGTAAAGTGGTGAGAAGGGAAAGTCTGGGGTGAAAGCGTGAGAAAATAATATGTGGGAAAAAGAGTAAAAATTTTATACAGTATTTAACACCTTGGTGTTGTTTGTATTTTTTACATGTTGTATTTTAAAATGTCTTTTGTGTGTTGTTTTTAGTTGTTTTGTGGTTATTGTTGTTAGTTGACTTGTGTGTATTGTTGTTAGTTGTATTGTGTGTATTGTTTTCAGTTGTCTTGTGTGTATTGTTGTTGGTTGCATTGTGGGTGTCGTTCTCAGTTGCTTTTGTTATTGTTGTTAGTTTTCTAGTGTGTATTGTTTTTAGATAGCTTGTGTGTATTATTGTCAGTTGTCTTTTGGATGTTGTTCCTAGTTTTCTTTTGGTGTTGTTGTTAGTTTTCTTGTGTGTATTGTTTTTAGATATCTTGTATGTATTGTTGTTAGTTGCCTTGTGGGTGTTGTTCTTAGTTGTCTTTTGGTATTGTTATTAGATTTCTTGTGTGTATTGTTTATGATGTCTTGTTTGTATTGTTGTTAGTTGTCTTGTGTGTATTGATTCAGTTGTCTTGTGTTTATTGTTGTTAGTTGCCTTATGGGTGTTGTTCTTAATTGTCTTTTGGTATTGTTGTTAGTTTCTTGTGTGTATTGTTTTAGCTGTCTTGTTTTAATTGTTGTCAACTTATGTGTATTTTTTGTATTATGTGTGTATTGCTGTTTTCATTTAGATTCCGGACTGCTGGTTATTAGTCAGTATTCGGAAGTTCCTGCGACCGGCCACCTCGACACAGTTTTTTCTTGGTTTCCCTCTGTCTATAAACAAATGCTGAGATATTTCCAAAGATTCCAAGCTGCCACTACATGCTTCTCATGTAACCCTCCAGATTAAATTTAGTAGTAACAAAATTCATATTTTGTTTACAAATAAAATAACCACTGCCACCGCGTGACAACCCAATTGCAATTAAAATAATTTGTTACTATTATTATTAATAACCGTAGCGGTTTTTTCGAATTTTATAAGTGGGTCCCTTTCACCACGGCATGGCACTTCCTCAGGTTGCTGATGGAGGAACGGCCTCCCATATGGAAGGTAGCTGCCAATATATTCAATAAGAATTCGAGAAATATTGCCAATTGGTGGTCCTCCAGCTTGGAATTTGGGCCACTTGCTAACAACGCCTCCTTGTTAAAACGTATCTTATTACTATCGTTTAACAGTCTAAACCTCGGACGTGGACTGATAATTCGGTACGAACAAGCAACGAAAATTCATGAGAATTTGTACGTGGAATGTTAGGAGCCTGTATGGGGCAGGTTCATTTGGTACGTGGAATGTTAGGAGCCGGTATGTGGCAGGTTCATTTGGTACGTGGAATGTCAGGGGCCTGTATGGGGCAGGTTCAATTGGTACGTGGAATTTTAGGGGCCGGTATGGGGCAGGTTCATTTGGTACGTGGAATGTTAGAGGCCTGTATGGGGCAGGTTCATTTGGTACGTGGAATGTTAGGGGCCTGTATGGGGCAGGTTCATTTGGTACGTGGAATGTTAGGAGCCGGTATGGGGCAGGTTCTTTTGGTACGTGGAATGTTAGGGGCTGGTATGGGATAGATTCATTTTCGGCAGCAGTCAGGGAATTGGCTAGATAAAAATTAGAATTAATGGATGTGCAGGGTGTTAGGAGGGACAGAGAGGGCACAGTAAGATTAGAGGAATGTAGTTTTGTACATTGAAAAGGAAATGAAAATCTTCAATTGGGAACAGACTGTTTGTACACCACAGAAAAATATCAGCATTTAAGACAGTATAGTTTGTTAGGGTTAGGGGTTCATATATAGTTCTGACAGGTCGCTGGTGTAATATCACTGTTCTGAATGTACACGCACGAAGTGAGGAGAAAAGTTGAGCCGTGGTGAGACTCAAACCAGGACACATGGACAAGGTTCGAGATTTTGATTTCACGTTAAAACTCTTTTCCTTCCCTACCCACAAACTACACCCTGTTCCTCAGACCGATTCCTTACCGATCACTCTGGTCGTGTCCTCGGAACCGTCCAGTAGTAAATAGTTGAGAAGTTCAAAGTCTTGCAGCCGCAACTGTTCCACAAAGTTTCGGGCACTGTATAGGTTCTGAGTTGAAGTACTGGGAGTGTATAAAGTACATACGTGTTAAAGAACAAAAAAGAGCTTGTGAAAAAATGGTTTATGTTGTATGTGTTCCAGGTTTTATTATTAAATAATTTGTTATATTGATGGTGATGTATTACTGTTATGGTGATGTGTTACTGTTATGGTGATGTGTTACAGTTATGGTGATGTGTTACTGTTATGGTGAAGTGTTACTCTTATGGTGATGTGTTACAGTTATGGTGATGTGTTACTGTTAAGGTGATGTGTTACAGTTATGGTGATGTGTTACTGTTATGGTGATGTGTTACAGTTATGGTGATGCGTTACTGTTATGGTAATATGTTATTATTATGGTGATGTGTTACAGTTATGGTGATGTGTTACAGTTATGGTGATGTGTTACTGTTATGGTGATGTGCTACTGTTATGGTGATGTTAGTTATGTTGATGTGTTACTCTTATGGTGATGTGTTGCTGTTATGGTGATGTGTTGCTGTTATGGTGATGTGTTACTGTTATGGTGATGTGTTATTGTTTTGGTGATGTGTTACTGTTATGGTGATGCGTTACTGTTATGGTTTTATGTTATTGTTATGGTGATGTTTTACAGTTACGGTGATGTGATACAGTTATGGTGATGTGTTACTGTTATGGTGATGTGTTACTGGTATGGTGATATTATACTGTTATGGTGATGTTTTACAGTTATGGTAGTGTGTTACAGTTATGGCGATGTGTTACTGTTATGGTGATGTGTTACTGTTATGGTGATGTGTTACAGTTATGGTGATGTGTTACTGTTATGGTGATGTGTTACAGTTATGGTGATGTGTTACTGTTATGGTGATGTGTTACTGTTATGGTGATGTGTTACTGTTTTGGTGATGTGTTACTGTTATGGTGATGCGTTATTGTTATGGTGATATGTTATTATTATGGTGATGTGTTAAGTTATGGTGATGTGTTACAGTTATGTTGATGTGTTACTGTTATGGTGATTTTAGAGTTATGTTGATGTGTTACTCTTATGGTGATGTGTTTCTGTTATAGTGATGTGTTGCTGTTATGGTGATGTGTTACTGTTATGGTGATATGTTATTGTTTTGGTGATGTGTTACTGTTATGGTGATGCGTTAGTGTTATGGTGATATGTTACTATTATGGTGATGTTTTACAGTTATGGTGATGTCATACAGTTATGGTGATGTGTTACTGTTATGGTGATGTGTTACTGGTATGTTGATATTATACTGTTATGGTGATGTATTACAATTATGGTAGTGTGTTACAGTTATGGTGATGTGTTACTGTTATGGTGATGTGTTACTTTTATGGTGATGTGTTACTGTTATGGTGATGTGTTAAAGTTATGGTGATATTATTATGATGATGTGTTACAGTTATGGTAATGTGTTACAGTTATGGTGATGTGTTACAGTTATGGTGATGTGTCACAGTTATGTTGATGTGTTACAATTATGGTGATGTTTTACATTTATTGCAATTTGGTACTCTTATGGTGTTGTGCTACTGTTGTGGTGATGTGTTACTGTTATGGTGATGTGTTACATTTATGATGATGTGGTACAGTTATGGTGATGTATTACATTTATGGTGATATGTTACAGTTATGGAGATATTTTACTTTTATGGTGATATTTTACTGTTATGGTGATGTGTTACTATTATGGTGATGTGTTACTGTTATGGTGATGTGTTACAGTTATGGTGATGTGTTACTGTTATGGCGATGCGTTACTGTTACGGCGATGTGTTACTTGCAACCATACCAAAATTCCACAATGTCCGGTGCGAAGTGATGATTCTAGAGATAGTTTTTACGAGTAATTACAGTAATTTTTATCATTTTCCTAAATAACATATGAGAATTTCCATTAGGTTTTTAATGCAAAACTGGGGCGAGAAAATTCTTTGAAACGAAAAATTTTTAATGAGAGTCTACATTAGGATAAAAATGATAATAGTTTTGGATTAGTAAACTTTCCCTCACCAAAAAATCTAGTCGTTAAGAGCAAGATGTCCCCCCTCCGAAACATTCATAAGTACACCTGGACCGCTCCCGATGGGAAGACTCACAACCAAATTGATTACAAATAATAGATAGGAAATGGCTTTCGATTATTGTAGATGTACGAAGATTCAGTGGAGCTTACTGCGGTACTGATCACTATACGGTGACTGAAATGTTATAGAAAAATGGGCAACAAATAAACAATTACCACTTAGTTTTGATGGAAAAAATTTAATCTGAGGAAGCTAAATGAGCTGGAGGTAAGGAAACAATATCAGATTGAGATTACAAACAGGTTTGCGGCTTTCGAGAATTTAAGTGTTGACCAGGACATGAATGGGGTTGAGAAGAACATTAAAGAGAATATAAAAATTTCAGCTGGAATATATCTACAACTTCAGTAATAGAAGCTGCAAATATTATAGATTGATGAAGAATATTTAGGTATTTTGAACAAAGGAAGCAAGCTAAAACGAAGTGGATACATTATTCAAGCCAAAACAATGTAGAAAGTCTGAACAATGTAAGATGTGATGCTAGCAGTCATTTAAGGGGAAAAAGAAATTAAATCTGAAAGGTAAAATCATAAAACTTGAAACTAACAGTAAGATCAACCAGTATAAGGGAATCAATTACTTTAGAAAGGGTTACCAGCTTAGAACTAATAGAGTGAATGATGAAGAAGTTGATTTGTTTGTAGACTCCTACAGAGTTTTGGCTAAGAAGGGGGTAAGAAATTTCGCTGTGAGATTCATAAAATTCCTATTCCTATTTCGAATAATTAGAATTGCCTGAATGTGGAAGCAGTCGGTCACTGTACCTATCTATATGAGGGACTATAAAACAAACAGTAGTAATTATAGATGCATATCGCAGTTGCCAGATACGTACCGAAATTTACCCAACATCCTGCTCTCAAGGTTAACTTCATATGCGGAGGAACTTTTTGGTGGTCATTATTGTGGAATTCGTTGCAACAGGTCAACTAGTGAACACATCAAATACATTCGTCAAATACTCGAAGAAAAAGGGAATAATTTGAAGCAGCGTATCCGCTTATTACATATTTCTAGAAAGCTTATGAATCGGGTAGTTGAGAGGACTTATATAATATTCCCATTCAGTTTTGTATCCACATGAAATTGGTAAGGTTAAAATATGTGTCTCTATGAAACGTACAGCAGAGTCCCTGTAGGCAAGAATTTGTCCGACAGGTTTCTTATTATGAATGGTGAAAAACAAGGAGATGCTTTATCTCCATTGCTTTCAACTTTGATTTAGAATACGCCATTAAGAGGATTCAGGTTATTCAATTTCATTTTAAATTAAATGGTACACTTCAGTTTCTGGTTTAAGCCGATAATGTTAATATATTGGGAGGAAGCGTACTTACTATAAAGGAAAATGTTGGATCTTTGTTAATGACGAGTAAGGAGAGTGGACTAGAAGTAAATGTTGATAAAACTAAGTACATGGTCTTGTATCACAAACAGAAAGCAGGACGAATTCATAGTACGATTATTGAAAATTGATCCTTAGAAATAGTGGAACATTTCAAATATTTGGTAAAAACATTAACAAAACAAAATTTGTATTAAGGAAGAAATTAAGATCTTATTGAAGTCATGGAATGCTTGCTGTCATTCGGTTCAAAATCGTTTGTCTTCCAGTTTGTTATCCAAAAATTTAAAGAATAAAATGTAAATATAATTTTGCTTGTTTTTTTTTGAGTATGAAACTTGGTCGGTGACATTGAGGGAGGAAGGTAGACAGGGGTGTTTAAGAATGGCGAGTTGAAGAGAATACTTGTACCTAAGTGGAATGAGGTAAGAGGGAGGTGGAGGAAACTACACAATGAGGAGCTTCTTGTTCTGTATTGCTTAATGTTCTGTACTGCTTATTGTTCTGTATTACTTAATGTTCTGTACTGCTTAATGTTCTGCACTGCTTAATGTCATTTATTGCTTAATGTTCTGTACTGCTTAATGTTCTGTACTGCTTAATGTGCTCTACTTCTTAATATTTTGTACTGCTTAATGTTCTGTATTGCTTAATGTTCTGTACAGCTTAATGTACTGCACTGCTTAATGTTCTGTACAATTCGCCCAAAATTTTGCTTTGATAAAATCGAGAAAAATGTAATGGGTATGGTGTGTAGCACGGATGGGTTCGTGTGTCGTATACAGGGATTTGGTAGGGAATCCTGGGTGAAAGACATTACTGAGGGGAATCGGGCGTAAATTTGAGGATAATATTAAGATAGAACTTCAGGAATTGGGGTGTGGAAGTATGGATCGGATCGATATGGCTCAATTTAGGGACAGGTGGCGGCACTTGTGAATGCGGTATTGAAACTTCGAGTTCCATAAAATGGGGGGGGGGAACTTCTTGATTCAATTCAATTCAATTTATTTCGTGTTCGTTAGATCCAAAGAGGTTGTAGCCCACAGGATATAGAACATGTCAGTATGAAAATATACAAGTGTGTACAATTTATCAATAATAATCAAGATATGTCCTACAATAACAAGGTTTAGTATCCTATCCTGAACTGTATC
>Ga0123357_10008536_pt1 | contig 12815 bp, 11 predicted proteins | sample TergutEmb28metaG_FD_89873 | JGI IMG/M metagenome (GOLD analysis project Ga0123357, IMG submission 89873) | Embiratermes neotenicus P4 segment gut microbial communities from Petit-Saut dam, French Guiana - Emb289 P4 | ecosystem: Host-associated > Arthropoda: Insects > Digestive system > Gut ... | reverse complement strand
GATGTTAATACATCCATCCTCAGGAGCTTGCGACTTATTTGTTGAGTTATTTCATGGGTTGTATTGCTCTGGTTCGATGTGTTGGTGTTACGTTGTGGTTTGGCTGGGGTGGTGTGGTATCCGCATGCAGGCTGAAGCACTATTGCTTCAGCCTGCGTACAGATACCATACCACCACAGCCAAACCACAATGTAACACCAACACACATCGAACCAGAACAATACAACCCATGAATTAACTCAACAAATAAGTCGCAAGCTCCTGAGGATGGATGTATTAACATCCGAAGCATGTTGAGCATTAAATAATGAAATGATAAAGCAAGTGACATCAAGTTGGTCTCTCTTTATTCAACTATCAAGATGATGCACGGTCCAATAAACATAAGATCCATCAAGTTTAATCTGCCAGAGCTCATAGTTTTGCTCTTCTAGCAACACCATTATCTCTGTATGTGTGACTTATTCTGCAGGCCTACTTTTCCATTTCTTTTATATAAACACCATAACTATATGTTTCTTTAATGCTGCAAAACAGAAGAGAAACAATGCCTGGCCAGCTTCATAAATGGAGCTATGAATTTACAAGATTACTTAGACAACTTAGACAAATAACATAATGGCAATAAATACAGACATGACAGTTCATTCAATTGCTTTCATGCTGCATGTGGTTTTGTTTGCTGTGCAGGACTGTTGCAATCCTGAATATTTTCAAAGAAATACAAGACAAGGAGAAAAAAAAGGCAAGTCATGATGATTCGGCATCATGCAGTTGTGGACAACATAAAGGCTATCAGTCTTGGGGGAAAAAATTCCCAACAAGCCAGTATTTACAGATCTAATGTTACTCAACATCCCCCCCCAGAAGGTATCCCTACTTTAATGCAGTGGAGGAGTTTGCGTGGTCACATGAACCCGAGAGCTATGCTGACAGTAGCGTATGCTACTGGTAGGGCCTCCCATGCCACACAGGTCAAGGGTGACGACCCAGACGAAAAGGGATACCCTGGTCCTCCAGGTTGGGGGTTGGGCGTGGGGCTGACAACCCCACACTGTAAAAATAATTTGTTCCAAAACCTAACAATCAGCCTAGGAGGGATGAGAAACGTTGACGAAAAGAGTTTGGAAATTGGACTTGACAATGGAAACCTGGAATGTTAGGACAATGTTAATACCAAGGAAGATGCAAGAGATTAGTAAAGAAATGATGAAATATAAGATAGATATTATTGCATTACAAGAGATACGAGGGCAAGGACAAGGTAGGATTGATAAACCGGACTGCACCCTCCTATATAATGGATCAGAAGAGAAAACAGGTCAGCTTGGAACTGGATTTATGATCAACAAAGCAATGAAAGGGAGTCTATTAGACTTCGAACCACAGAATAACAGAATATGTAAAATTAGACTAAAAGGGAGGTTCAGAAATATAACAGTTATATCAGCTCATGCACCTACGAATGATAAACATGATCAGGAGAAAGAAAGATTCTATGAAAATTTAGAGGATATATGTAATAGAATACCAAGACATGACATGGTAATAATAATGGGAGACTTTAACTTTTAGGTAAGAAAGAGTACCTACAACCAGTCACAGGCCCATATACAATACATGACTCTAGTAATGAAAACAGAAATATGCTGATACAATTTGCAATCAGGAATAGACTAACTGTAAAAAGTACAATGTTCCCCCATAAGCATATACATCTGCGCACATGGAGTATACCTGGATCTAATGAAGTTAATCAGATTGACCATGTACTAGCTACATCATGCCACTCTTCATCAGTTATCAATGTTAGGAGTTGCAGAGGGCCAAACTGTGACTCAGACCATTATCTAGTGAAAATTAAAGTGAGAGAAAGAATTGCAAACGTTCAGAAGACTCCAAGAAGAAAGATTAGAAGATGGGATGTAGAGAAACTACAGAAAGACACAGCAGAGAGAGATAAATATCAGAAAGCACTGGATTTAAAACTAAAACAAAAAATGGAAGGAGAAGAAGAAATACAGAGTGTACAAAAGAGATGGGAACATTTGGAACAGGCAATAAAAGTTGTGGCAGAGGAAATCAAAGAGGAAACAAAATATAAAAAGAACAAAGAATGGTTCAATGAAGAGTGTGCAACATATATTACAGAAAAGAATAAAGCTAGACAGATGTTACAAAAACAGACAAGATCTAATTATGAGGAGTATCAAGAAAGGAGAAAGACTAACAGAATATTTACAAGGAAGAAGAAAGTGTGTATGAAGAAGCAACTAGAGGAAATTAATCAGTTAAATCAATAAAACGAAAGGCGTAAATTTTACAAATCAGTGAACATTATGAAGAGAGGTTTCCAACCAAGAATGAGTGGGTGTAAAGGGAAAGATGGGAGGATGATTGGAGAAGAAGGGAAGATACTGGAAAGAGGGATAGAATATTTTACAGAAATGCTGAATGAAGACAAAGAGGATAAAGGGGATACAGAGGACTACAGAAGCAACCTCATAGCAAAGCCAGATGATGGACTATTCGAATGGACTTCGAATTCAATAAAGGAGTTAAACAAGGTGATGGTCTGTCAACAACTCTCTTTATACTAGCACTACACAATGCTGCACAGGAAATAGACAAGAGAGGCAAAATCTATACAAAGTGAAGCCAGATCTGTGCATAAGCGGATGATGTAGTAATAGTTACTAGATCAGAAACTAGGTTAAGACAAGTATATAGAGAAATAGAGGAGAAAACCCAACAAATGGGACCAATAGTGAATGAGAAAAAGACTAAATATGTGATTGTGTCTGCAACTCAGAAGGGACAACAAGCTCAGAACTGGAAAGTAGGAGATAAAGTATTTGAAAGAGTGTACAGCTTCAAATATCTTGGTAATGCAATACATAAAGAAGGGATGATTAGTGAATGTGTAGAAGACAAAATACAAGTAGGGAACAGAGCATATGCAGCAAACCATCATATGCTAAAATGCAAGATTATAAAGAGATCTGCCAAAATGTAAATATATGAAATGCTGATAAGACCAGTAGTACCATATGGATCTGAAACCTGGACCCTTACACAATCCAATGAGAATTTGTTAAGGATTTCCGAAGGGAAAATACTGCGGAAGATCTATGGGGCAATCCTAGAGTGGGATATCTGGAGAATTAGATAATGAAGAATTGAACAGATCCATAAACGGAGAGGATATTGTGAAATTTATAAAAGCTCAAAGAATAAGATGGCTGGGACATGTAAAGAGAAGGGAAGTGGGAGCGACACCAAGAATGATGATAGAAAACTGTTTATAGGAAGAAGAAAAGGAAGACCTCGTTTCAGATGGATGGATGTGGCAGCAGACCTGAAAGTAATGAAGATAAAGCAGTGGATGGCGATAGAGAGAAATGTAGACTGATTGTTGAGGATGCCAAGGCTCACCCAGCGCTGTAGCGCCGAGAGGAAGGAAGGAATGTTACTGAGGTGTCACCCTCAGACTGTACATTGCCAAATCCACAACAATTCTGTATTCACACTAAATTCAGAACTAACCCATGTCACATCCATGGTCTGTATGCACTTATGTCTACTAGGTGGACATCACTTAACCTGCATTTAATGTGCGTGACTTCAGGCTTCCACTACAAAATAGCTGAGAACTGCTCTCTTTTGGGTTATTACCACTACTCACTGCACAATAACCCAAGATAGCGCAGTTCTCAGCAATTAAACTGTCTACTCTCCAATGCAGAACAAATATTATCTGCCAACTTCTCCTTCCAGTTGCTAGCAATCTGTTATCTAGAATGGCCAGTGTTTGTGCAGAGATGACCCACGATTATCGACAACACCGGTCAGTTCAACTGTATATCAAATTACTGCTGAACAGAGACTTATCTTCTTCTATTTTTATAAAGCATCTCTATCATTGGAAAATGTCTATGCAAGATTTATCAAAATAAGTTTTACAGTACTGTTACCATAGCTTTACACAAAATATTTGCAGGGTTTTCCAAAAAAACATAAATTTTGCAGTCCTATGTTACTGCAGGATTATACAAAATATTGTTAGGATTTATCAAAAAAAAATTTTCAATTTTACAGTACTGTTAAATAATATGAAATGCCAACTTGATGCGACATGGTAATTTTATTGATGTATTCTTAGCTTGACACGTTTCGGGTACATACGCCCATCATCAGGAGCATTAGATGTTGAGTTGCACCATATGGTTTTCTGCACCGAGTTTTTGGATGGGTGGTGGTCTTGAGAGCCGCTGCGTAGGTTATGTGTGCGGTGCGGATAGTGCTGTGCGACGGCACCATCCGCACCCTACACACAACCTACGCAGCGGCTCTCAAGACCACCACCCATCCAGAAACTCGGTGCAGAAAACCATATGCTGCAACTCAACATCTAATGCTCCTAATGATGGGCGTATGTACCCGAAACATGTCAAGCTAAGAATACATCAATAAAATTGCCTTGCTGCATCAAGTTGGCATTTCACACTATTTCATGAGGAAGATGCATGGTCAAACAACCCTCAAGTTTACAGTACTGTGTCAACATAATATTATGGAAAACGCTTTTATATAAGTCTGGTATTGGGCATAGAAAACACAAAGTTCTGATCACAGTATTACTCATTAATAGAATCTCATTAAAAACAAGCCCAAAAAATTCTTACCCAGTAGCACAGTGTGTCAGCTCAGCTCTTATGCTATGGCCTAACAAAGGTACACTCATTCAAAATCTTATACCCCATACAATGTAGTCATATTGTGGTTGGTTTCTGCTGACTCTGTCTTCATGATAAGGCCTGGCTTATTCTTAAGTGGCACCACATACAGTTCAAAAAAATATTCCTGAGAGTTGAAAGACACAAGACACATCTATACTTAAAGTCCACACATCTCTGAATAGAAATGAAGTTACCAATGTCACTACACAACACACAGTAAAATTAAATAAAACTATGGGAAATGAAAGGTAGGCTGACAGTAAAATTGTAAAATTAAACAAATAAAAATGGTTTATTTTAAGCTGTTAGGCTGTATGTGGAAATGCCATTGAAACCCGAACAATATGAGTAATTAAGCTGATCACAAGGACTTAAAATAACATAACAAGGTAAGGAAAATGACCCAAAGAGGAATGCCAAGATGTTAATACCCACTATGGCAGTCAACCCCCTTGGATGAACTACAATCCCCCCCAATGATGATGAGCAAAACATCTTTGCCAACAGGATATGCAAGAACGTACTTCTCGAAGTGCACATACACATGCTGTCACCACACAACAATAACCATGTTAAGCACGTATGACCAAGATCAGAGAATGAAGTGCAAATTCCCCTCCCTGATAGAGGTGAACAAGGACCGCCACACCTGCTTGGATTATTTTGCCGTTCAGAAACTGTCACACATATGGGTTCACCCATCTTAGCGGGTATCCAAAAACAAGACACAGTAGGGCACAACATCACTATCTGGATGGCATTCAAATGAGTCTTCATGTAAAGTGGCTTCCCTGGCAGCTGCAGTGGCAGTCTCATTGCTCTGCAGGCCAAAAGAAACCAATTTCCCTGCTGTACACCACTGAAGTGCAGGTCACCAAGTAGTTCACAAAACCACACAAAAAACTCATGTCTAACTCTACCCACAAGATGAAAGACCTGTTTTGCATCATAGTGCTGACTGGCATTTATGTTTCTACCACAAAACAAGGTTACACCACAGCACAGGTATATGGATACTGTACAACAGGAAGTACATATTTGACTCAGAGTATAAACAATTACAACACTTTATTGAAATCTACTATGTTCACAAGCTAGATAACACAGAATATATCATTTTTACATTTATTATTTCAAGAAGCACAATTAAACAATTTGTCACAATAAAAGAATAAAAGAATGGTCTCAGAAATCTTTGGCTGGACATAGGTAACACATATTAAGTTATTCTGCTGGCAAACATAAAGACACTTTGATGCAAACGGTATTCTTTCCCTACCACTGCATACAAATATCTAAAAAAATAAAAAATCCATATTCATTTCAAATGCATCAACAATTTATCTTTGTTCTCCAGTTGTTATTTCTTCACAGACACTGTACACTTTAACAGTATCGACAAAATACTACTATGGAAACGAAACTTATAATTACTGTATCACATTCCAGGTTTATAAAAACCAATTTAACAACATGCGCACGCACAACGCACACACACAGTCATACAAAAGGCTGTCCAACATACTCAAAAAAATAAATGTACAAACTGCTAACCCTCTCAAGATTGAAGGAGGCTAAGAAATAATAATACAAAAGTCTGATAAAATAAAGTCTTCATTATAAAACCCTACAAACTTTCCACACATGTACTACATACAAGGCATAACCTTCAACAAATCAGGACATCAGTATTACTTACTATTTTTATTTGTATGCATGTCTCTTCATTGAAACTACTTGCTCCAAAATTGTGTTAACACCAAGAACAAACAACAAGATTCCGATGCAGAATTTTTGGCCAATAAACTTGCATAACAGATAATACAGTGGTAGCCATGTGTGGAAGTTTTGACTGGTGCAGCATGACAATTTCAAACAATCAACATTGCAGTCTACTGGATCAAATCTTAAGCATGGTACAGCAATAGACTCTGGTTATTAATTACAGTATCACAGCTAGTTGACACTGGATTACCTGTTGAATATGGGAATTCCATTCATGCTATCACCAGTGGCTCATCATCCGAGAAACCACGAATGACAGGCGAGTCTTCCTCATCTGTAATTAAAAAAAAAATGAGTAAGTACTGTATATACACACACTTCTAATAGCTGAGAATTCCTGTTTTCTGTGACATACTGGTTCACAGGGTAATCAGATCCTGGTATTTCAAGGCCATGTATTGTCCTCATCTTCAAGGGTTGAAATGTCAAAGAATTCTTCTTGGGCATTTCAAACGTACGCCATGATGCCCTGAAGAGTCAAGATTCAATTACCCAGTAATGCAATATCATATACCAGAAGAACAAAATCCTTAGCTACAGTGCTGCAAAAATCTCAACACTCACATCTTCACAGTCACTATCATTTAGCTGCACACTACCGATCTTTAACTATCAAAATTTTCACTACAATTAGGAAGGATCATATTTACTTACACCAAGCACGTACACCATCTGTTTTGTTTCACACGCTTGTTTCGTCTAGCAATGCAGCGCTTACTTCGACAAATGTCACAGGCTTACCCAGCAACACATTACTCACAGTTAAAAATCTGTGGTGATAGTGATAATTCTCAATACCCAGTTACACTTCCCTTGAACTAGACTACCACACCATCAAATGCATTAAATATACAGTGACTACAAAAATCACACTGAACTTCAGTGCTCAAGAATTATTTGGAAAATTCCCTTCATCCTGACAAATTTCTGACTACAATATACGCTTAAGATGAGCCCAGAGCTTTATGGTGTACGAACCCTGCATATGCTAGGAATTTAGAGCATTTCCAGTATCCTTCTATGAAACAAATTTGAACTGCAGGGGCAAACAGACATTTCTAATCCTCAGCATATGCAGGCCTCTATGCAACAAAACTCTTATGGCAGCTGCCATGCTCAGGGACACAACCGAATATACACCCTGTACAATGAGTTCCCGTTTAATACAAGGAAAAATTCTAGGTCTAGCACCATCACTGGCTACAGCATACTTCCATTATACAAGTACCTATTTTTGTATCTATAACTCTCATTCCTTGGACTGCAGAACACATGATAAAACACTTTGCATTAATAAGGAAGATGGTTACAACCTTCACACCATGTGAAAATGGCAATGAAACATTCTACCTTATATCCATTCCGTTAAGCAACAATATTTCAACACCCAACATAAAAGCCAAAGATTCAGTGAGCATGCATAATGATAGATGTGACATTACACATCCTAAAAACACAAAAACTTCAGTAAACACTTAAAACAGCAAAGTTCACAAGGCAGGTATTAATGTGTCCAAAAAGGTTTATGAACTTATAGAAACCATGTGAACAGAATATTGAACTACAAATGTACTTCCTAAGCGTTCAACCTCACTATCGACGTGTGTAGTGTCCTCCCTGCTTCCATCAGCTGTCAAACAGCACGGTCACCCTTAGCACACTGCAGTGTACACAGTGTCTATTCCACACAGTGACACAAAAATCAGGTAATTCAGCATACTAAAGCATACATACATATGAAACAGTGTTTTAATTCTTTTCATCCCTTGGGACATGGCAATTAAGTGAAATTCCCCTATGAAATTTTCCATGATGGGACATATTCTTAAATCCTCCTGAAAATCATGCCTGAAGTTGCTTCTGGCCACAACATTTTGTAGAAAATAAACAAACACTGAATGAATGAATGAATGGAGTGAGTGAGTGAATGAGTGAATGAGTGAGTGAATGAATGAATGAATGAATGAGTGAGTGAATGAATGGATGAATGAGGGAATTAATGAATGAGTGAATGGATGAGTAAATGAATTAATGAATGAATAAGTACATAAATAAATCAGTTGCATGACCTATGCAATGAAATATGGCATGTCATCCAAGTTCAAAAAGGAGCCAAGTCAACAATGAATTCAAACTGTCCAGTGTTCACACAGTCTTTTACACATACATACATATAAATATTGGGTGCACAACTCATCCAAAAACTGATGAGCCCCCTCAAAATTCCAGGTGCCAGATGGGTTACATGAAGCAAGTTTCATACTGAACACCCATGAGCATTAGGCACCACCATACAAAATCTAGTGACCATGACAACCTGGCCGACAGGATTTGTGCACCCCTGATATAATGTCAATTTTCAATTCCCCTCAACCCCCAAACCAACCACAAGTCAAGCAACAGCCTGGGCACAGAACAAAATGAACTTACCAAGACCATCACCACCAGAGAAAGTTGCTGCACCTGACCGTGTGTCATAATGACTATTAGCAAAAGACGAGAAGCTGCGCTGCAGACGGCGGTGCCGCAGAATGAAATATGCCAATGTACCGCTGAGTGCGATCACAACCAGTACGACAGGTACCACCACACTGACAATGTTTCGAGGAGACAGCACTGCTTTCCAGGAACCTGAGTAACAAATTGCTTCAAATTAACTTCATGGCTGCACAACCAAATATGATCAAAACATGTGCTATGATTCAACCATTATTAACAGTCCGATTACAAGACAGCAACCTTCAGTTTTGGGGTCAAGGAGAGTTGACCAGACTGTGTCTGGGTCAGGGTGTTGCCAGTGGGTGATAGCATCAGACTGGGCTAGTCTTCAGGGGTGGTAGACACAAATATATAGCCTCAGTCTACCCAAGACCATCTGTACATGGTGAAGAGCCACATCCTATGGGAGGTGACCTTGTAATTCGTGGCAGATACACCTTAAGACCAGACTTTTAGCCAGCGAGTGCATTCCATATACATACTTCAAAAATGACACCAGACATTTCAACTATCTACACCAACTGATAAAAATTAAATAAATTAATTTTCATTCATTGATTTTGAAAGCAGAAACACATACATAACTTCATCCTTACCCACTGGCATCTTAGCAGAGTTCACTTCCGACATGGTTGAGCGGTAGCCATCAGTTGTCTCCAGCATCACAGCAAACGAATAGATGGCACCCTCCTGCACTTTGTCCAATATGAAGGGGGGCTTACGACAAGTGTACTGTGTGGCTGTGGTCACATTCAAGACGGGTCCTTCAGACACCAGTATAATGTAACTGTACCTGCAATATGAACAATATTTAAGTTCAACAATAAGCTTGTACACAAATGGCTTTCAGCTGACTTCTACAAGTACAGTTCCTACTTCATCTGAAGCATTCACCAAGCACAGTAAAACCATGCTTATCTAGGCTAATGAAGGAAATAAGATGTACACCTGCAAAACACAGATCACCTGAAACACTTCTGTTTTATGAAGACCCTGCTTGAGAAGGTCCAATACAAGAACAGTTCCTTACAAATTACATTAACTTCTATTTCACTGCACTTGAAATCACATCTGTTCCTTATCCAAATCTGACAATCTTTGGCTAATTTTGTTGCCAAGTTCTCGTTCTCAAAATTTTCATATAACTCAAACTTCTAATTTCAGTACAATTTTCTTATAGTTTGTTGCCATTTTACTTTGGACCAAATGTCATCACTTAACCTTTACATGACCTGTGTTCGCACGTGTGAATGCCCCTAGAAATTCATTTTATATATTTCGGCAATGGCATTTACTGCATTTTTAAGACATACTGTATAACTTGTGTTTTATTTTCCATGAAATGCCATTTACTTCATACAGTTATCTTTTTCTGTTCAAATAATACTAATATTTTTCTTAAACCATGCAATAAAATTTAAATACCAACCTAGTCATTTAAAAGTTAAGTGATGCAAAGTACAACACAATCAAAATGACTGTAGGGCCAGGAATGTACAAGTCCTGGGTGCCCAGCTACCTACATTATTAAATTATGTACCACAACACCTAATACTTGTGGGTCCTCAGCGCAAAACCTACTTTATGTTACCCTTCCAGTAATAAGAATTCTGAGGTGGCTCCTAGATTTTGGGAAAATTTGTGAACCCCCATTTAAGACATTAAAGGTAAAGCAATCCCCATACAGTCCTACTACAGGACCAGAGGGTTCCAAGAGTTTGAGGCACCCACATTTTAAGACTATCAGCACATGGGTGTCACAAGGTTGTCAGCTCTCTGGCTCCCTTTACCCCCAGGAAATATTCCTGGCACTCATTTCTGTTAGAGGCTTAGTCAACCCCAAGGCCAGAGTGCAGCTGTAAGGATTATGTCAATGAAAAATTCCGATGGCATCTTCCCTTAACAAACCGAAGACCTTCCAGCTTGCAGCGCAGGGCCTCAACCATGCTACTACATGCCCCCACTTAAGACCCTAATATCCAAAAAATCCAAGCACCTCAGCATCCTCTTTGGTTATACCATGAACACTGTAACAAACCTCCCACCCCACCACTGACAATGACAGTAAAGCACTCAAAGTGCAAGGGGGAGGGTATTGTCCAACTGTATCTTCTGGAGACCCTCCCCATGCCCAGTTATCTGTAATTACTCCACACCATAAAATTCAGGACCATAAATTTTACCACATTACTGAAGTCTAGTCAAGACATCATCTCACTACCAGGTTTACTAATGGGCACTGGGAACTTAACACCCTACAGGGCCTAAAGACATGCTAGAACTGGAGAAACTCTGATTATATAAACTCACGTCATATTGGCAATTGCTGCTGGCAGATCCTTCTCCTGCCAATACACTATGAAACTGCCGTTACGTTCTGGTAGAACATGAAGTTGATGTGGGGGCTGGATAGAAGGTGCTAGATATTCTACAGGTTTCGATGGAATAGCAGTGTTACTGTCTGTCTGTACTGTCACTCTATAATGACCTCCATAATGGACCACAAACCAATAGTGCAACCCTGTCTTGGATGTGGGCAGCAACATGATTGAAGTACTTTTGTTCAAATTCACTTCAGTAATTGTAACCTGTAAACACACAACACTCCTAAAGTCTACAGTAAAAATCTTATTACTAGCAGGCAAGTAATGTGTTCTGGACTCAAAACTCATCTCCCTTGTGAGTTTCTACTTCCCACCAAATTCAGTTTGGTGAGGACACTCTTGGACAACCAAGATGGGCAGACAGAACTGGATAAAAATCATACCACATGGCACCTTTGGTAGTGTGTATTGAACATGTTTCTGGTACCACTGCATTAGTGAGTTTCCAGTTTTAACAATTATGCTGTAATCAACATTCTCAGTACTACAGACTATTACGAATGTCAAGCATATTTAGGTGCTGAGTAGGTACTGCCACTGTTTGAGATACAATGCCAAATGTGATTCTACAGTTCAGGGTCATACACAGAATGTTTAAGAATCAGTGACATAACTCATACATAAGCATAGGAAACCACATACCATGTATCCAATCTTTTCAGTCATCACAGGACATGAAGACTGCCAACTGATATCCATAATGGTCTCATTCTGTGCAGACACTTCCAGATTCTTTGGTGCAGCACTCACATTGAATCTTGTTAATGCAGACAGCATATCTTCCGATAATGGACCTAGACCAAGGGGGCCTACGACTCCCACAGCAAACATGTAAGTCTCACATGCTTCTAAGTCTGTTATAGTTGCATTCAAGTTGCTTGTTCTCTGCTTAGGTCCTGCATATAACATAAGAGAAATCAATTTCGTGTGACAATGCACGTAAGTGAATACTTTTCTCACTGATTTCTTACAAAATAATTTCTTTAAAATTACATTAATTAATACACAGAATTAGCACATAATACTGTAGTATCAGACTCTACATGAATGTGTTTTTTTTTTTTTTTGTGTCTTATGTATTACGGGGGAGGGGTGGTGTTGCAGGCATGTTGGTGCCCATGACTGCACTAGTCTTTTAAGGGATGTTAACACAGCATTTCATGTCTTTGTATACACTCAGTTAGTATAAAACAGACAACAAGTTCAAGTTCTTTGAATGGCACTTACAAATGAGTGATACCACTAACATTAACCCTTTAACGCCTAACGACCACTATAGTGGTCGTACCGCACTGCTAACATCCAAACGTTGCATTTTACATATTTATTCAACAAATACAGGTACTGAATATTTTAAACATGATATATACTCTCCGTTTTTTCCTCTTCAAAATGTAATTTGTTTCAT
>Ga0123357_10008535_pt1 | contig 12815 bp, 10 predicted proteins | sample TergutEmb28metaG_FD_89873 | JGI IMG/M metagenome (GOLD analysis project Ga0123357, IMG submission 89873) | Embiratermes neotenicus P4 segment gut microbial communities from Petit-Saut dam, French Guiana - Emb289 P4 | ecosystem: Host-associated > Arthropoda: Insects > Digestive system > Gut ... | reverse complement strand
GAGCGACTATCTGCCCAAGCTGATTCCGCGAACGAAGTGCAGGAGGTTCAGGAAAGAGCGGGCAGACAAACGTGAGAAAAAAACGAGGTTGTTATATTGAGCGAAACTCAGTATAACAACCTTATTGTAACAGATATTTATTAGATGTATTCTAAAACCCTAATTTACGTAGGGGCGGATGGTAATCCGCCCGTGATTTTACGGGACGATTACTTAAATTCAACGAAGTTGAATTTGTGTCCCCTACAGTTTCCGGACAGATCTATTAATTCAAATTCTGGTATTTCAGAATATTGTCATATATTGTCTGCATGGTTTTTACCGCTAAAGGAGCGTTCTGGTCATACCATGACTGCACATTGGTGCTTTTAGACGACATAAGTCTCGGAATGATATATGAGATATTCGTGAACCCGTTGAAATTATACCCGAAATCATATACGCAGTTATTGTATATAATATTAAGCATATCGCCTGATTCCGTATCGCGGGTGACTTTGGAAGTTAAAAGGACGTCAAAATATGCGGGAAGCGTGTACTGGCGGCTGTAAGCGGCTAAAAGCTCGGTGACAATGCCCGTGCGTTCGACGTCTTTGCAATCTGCCGGTATAAACATCAGACCTGCGTTGTTGAGGCTGATATAATCTGTTTGAGCCTCGTCGTATTTCGGGAAAGGCAGAATGCCGAAATCAACGTCCATAGCGCGGTATTTCTGCGCCGCGTCGGACGGCGCATTGATTTCGAAAAGCACTTGATTTTTGGTAAAATCCATTTGAAGCGCAGCCGCTTTTACAGCGTCGGGCTCATAAGCCCAGCAATAACTCTGATGTCCGTTGTAGATTAAGTCATACATTTTGTTTACTATGTTAACAAGTTTATCGCTTACTGTGTAAAGCTGCGGGTCGTCGTTCTGGTCTTTTGTGGCGATATACATGTTGCATGAGTGCATAACCCCAATCATAGGTCCGTCCATAATCGACGCAAAACCGTACATATCGTTCAGGTCGTATATGCCGTCCCCGTTGAGGTCTTTCGATACGGCTTTTGCCATTGTTTCGAGTTTATCCCATGTCCACTGCCCGTTTTTCACTAATGCATAAGGGTCGTCCAGATTATAGTCCGCGAGTATTCCCTTGTTGAAAAAAATCGCGTCGGGGTCCGGGATAATATAGTCGCTTGCGGCAAAGAGCAGTATGTTTTTTATGGCTATCGTGCTGTTCAGCGACTGGTTCCAGTAAGGCTTGGTCAAATCAACATAAGGCACTTTATTCCAGTCCATCACGTACTGTCCGGCAATCAAGTCGCCCAAATCGCACATAGGGTGTATAAGCACGAGGTCGTACGCGCCGTCGCCTGCCAGAACGGACGTTTTGACTTTCGGCAGTATATTTTTGATGCCGTTGTCGGAATCGTCGCCTATCTCTATCGTGTTGAATTTTAGGTTGAGCTGGTCTTCGACAGACGTGTTGCGTTTATAAACTGCGTCGTTCATTGCGTCTCCGGTTTGAGTTTCGGCAAAGAAATAATTTGTATACATTCCCCAATGCGGATACAGGATATTGAAGCTTGCGCCGCCGTAGTCTTTCTGCGGCACATCCGGCGGGGGAAATTCGGTGGTAGTTTGCGGCGCGTCCGATGCCGCCTCCGAAACATTTGCGTTATTGTCGGTCACGCCGGAATTGTTATTGCTGTTGGATTGAGAACATGACGACATCGGCGCTACTAATGATATTAGAAGAACAAATATAAGAACACCCAATATAACATTGCGAATTCGTTTCATGATACGCTAAATCCTCCTTAAATTTATTTATAATTTTCTTAATAATTTTCATAATTTTTTCTTAATTTTCATTCTTTAAGCAGTATATTATATAAAAATTAATACATTGTGAACGAACCTCAATTTATTGACAAATAATTTGTGTGATGACCTTTTGTCATTATCGTATCATATTCGTGACTTCAATAACATATGTGTATCAGGCGCAGCGTTGTCTGTCTCAGAACAGTATAAAATCGTGTATAGTCAAAGTCAGGGCGCGAAAAGAACGCAGAGGCTGCGGGTACGGAATTGAAGTAGACGAAAGATTCTTAAATACTGCTGTTTCTATACTTGAAAAGTACAGAATAAAAATAGTCGAAATCATACGCGAAATTTAAAACCAGAATATATATTATTTTTTATGTTTTATTAAAGTTATGAAAGAGGTGTTTATCTTTGATTTATTTTGACAATGCGGCGACAACAATAAAAAAACCGAAAAAAGTTATCGGCGAGGTTATATATTCCATAGAAAATTACGGAAATCCCGGACGCGGAGGGTATCCGCCGTCTCTGAATGCGGCAAAAAAAATATTTAACACCCGTCTTGTTCTGGCTAACTTTTTCGGCAGTTATTCTCCTGAACGGGTTATTTTTACTTTAAATGCAACAATGAGTTTAAATATAGCTGTAAAATGTTTTACTAAACCGGATTCACATATACTTCTTTCATGTTTTGAACATAACAGCGTTTACAGACCGGTAAATCAGTTAGTACGGCAAAGTCAGACTGAATATGATGTTTTCGATGTGGATAATCAGGACGAACAGACCGTAAACAATGCCGTGAATCTGATAAGAGAAAATACCCGAATGATAGTTATAACCCATGTGTCAAATGTATGCGGGAAAATTCTTCCTGTACGGGATATAATAAAAAAGGTCAAAGAAAAAAAGCCCGATATTATAGCCGTAGTTGACGCGGCTCAAAGCGCAGGTGTTCTGGATATAAATATCTACAGGGATAATATCGACATATTATGCGTCCCTTCACATAAAAGCATGCTTGGAATTGCCGGGCTTGGAATTATAATTTTGAACGATAAACTGGAGATACCCGAAACAACTTTTTTCGAAGGCGGAACCGGGATCAACTCGCTCGAAAAGATTATGCCGCCTGAAACCCCGGAACATTTTGAGGCAGGCACACAAAATACTCCCGCGATATCCGCGTTATCTGCGGCTGTTGAATACATAAATTCAGAAACGCCCGAAAAAATATATTCACGCGAAAAAATTTTATATGATAAGGCGATAGACATGCTGAAAAGTCTAAAAAAAGTAAAATTATACAGTGATTTTGCCAGGAACAATTATACAGGTGCGATATTATTCAATATAGACGGTTACGAATGTGAAGATATCGCAAGAATTTTAACCGCAAATCAGATATTTGTCCGCGACGGTTATCACTGTTCGCCCCTCGCGCACCAAAAACTCGGGACTATTGATACCGGCGGGGTAAGAATCAGTTTCGGATACCATAATACTGTAAAAGAACTCGATAAATTTTACAGCGTCATTAAAAATCTATAGCATATGGCGTTATTACAGGACTCTCGTATATTCGTCGCCGCATCTGAATATTATTTCAATCCTGCCGCCTCCGAATACGATTATTTTGCCTATGAGTTTTACTATCAGTTCTCTTGAAATCTTATTAAGATTTTCGTAGTTTAGTAAAACTTCCGTAAAGTTCAAACTGCCCTGATTTTCTTTTTCAGAAAATTTATCAAGTTCTTTTTGCAGATTTTTGAAGGCAATATCCGATTCATCAATCTGCAAATCGTAGTTTTGCCTGAAAATTTCGTATTCATTGCGGGTTATATCTCCATCTGAATAATCTTCGTATAATCGTAGTTTCCGGTTGATCAATTTTTCTCTTTCAGATTTTCTCATGCCGATTTGTTTTTGCAATTTTTTCATACCGTTTTCTTTTTTAGAAATTTTCCCGACAAATTGTGAAACTTCGTCTGTATCCAAGACAGTGTTTATTTGATTTTTTATCGCCGCAGTTACACTGTTTAACAGTGCGTTCTCTTTTATTCTGATGCCGGAACAACCATCTCTTTTATCATTTTCGTATTTTTTCAGGCAGGCGTGATTTATATATTTCACGCCGTCAACCGTCGATACTTTGCGTATCAGGTTCTGTCCGCATTTCGGGCAGAATAACATGCCGGAAAACGGGTAGATTTCGGTTTTATACGAATCCCTGCCAAGCAAATCCTCGACAAGTTCAAATTCCTGCCGCACGATAATTGCTTCATGCGCATTTTCAACTCTCGCCCAATCGGATTTTTCTTTCAGAAATTTTTTCTTGATTTTATAATTCGGCGTTGTTGTTTTGCCCTGAATTAATGCGCCTGTATACACTTCGTCGCACAATATGCGTTTTACCGAAACTGCCGACCATTTTGCTTTCGGATTTATCTTAAATGCTGACGAACAGCCCAAGCCGATTGATTTTTTGTATTCTAGAGGCGATAACACGCCCACAGCATTCAGTTTTTCGGCTATACTTTGCTGGCTCATTCCTGCTGTTTTCCATTTGAATATATCTTTCACGACTTCCGCGGCTGCCTCGTCTACTATTAATTTATTTTTGTTTTCAGGCGATTTTAAATATCCGAACGGTACAAGCGCTCCGATATAATCGCCTTTTTTGCGTTTAACCTCCAACTGGCTCCTTACTTTTTTCGATATGTCTGCGCAGTACGCGTCGTTTATTATATTTTTAAACGGAATTATATAGTTATCCGCGTAATTTTTATCGTTTGCGCTGTCGTAACCGTCGTTTATCGCGATAAACCGCACTCCGAAAAGCGGAAAAAGCGTCCTGATATACCGTCCGACTTCTATGTAATTTCTGCCGAAACGCGACAGGTCTTTGACGACGATACAGTTAATTCTGCCCGATTTTACGTCGTCAAGCATAGCGTTCAGCCCCGGTCTGTCAAACATAACTCCTGAATAGCCGTCGTCTGCCCGTTCCGAGACGGGTTCGATTTCCGGGTTCGATTTTATATATTCTTTTATCAAATCCAGTTGGTTTACTATGCTGTCCGACACTGTTTTATCGCCGTCCTCGCGCGATATCCTGGCGTACAATGCGGCTCTGTATGTTTTTATACTATCATTCTGCATATTTCTCTCATTTCATAAAAATTTTTATCTGTTCATAATTTATCATATTACATCATATTCAAAAAAATTATGTTCGGACAGAGAAAACCCTTGCAGAATCTCTGCAAGGGTCTGGATTTATATAATTTTATTATATTTTACTGCAGACTCTGATACTGTGTGATAAGTTTATCAAGCGCCGTCTGATATTTCGGTTCATTTGCTTCATAGTACGATGTAAAATCGCCGCTTTTCTTCTCCATAAGACTTCTGAACGTAGAGTTAATCTCGCTTAAATTTATTGTGTTTACAGTGCCGAAATCGAATTTCAGACCCGATCTTATTATGTCGAGCATCTGCGAGGTTTCCTCGTCGCGGGAATATTTTTCTTTGAGAGTAACTTCATAATATGCGGGAGTCACTTTTCTGTAACTTTCCGCGCACATTGCCTCCATTGTTGCTCCTACGGCATCTATTTTTGTGCATGTCACAGGTATGCAGAACAAAGAGTAAACGTCTGACGAAACAGTATAATATCCAGCTTGGTTTGCATCCCATTTCGGCATCGGGAGTATTCCGTAATCGCTTTCCATTGCGCGCAGGTTATCGCTGTTATATAATACTCCCGCCATAAAAAGCGTTCGATTTTCGGGGAACATATCTGTAGAGTTGGCTGCTGATGATTCCGGCGTTGCGTACACGTTTTGATTATTATATAAGAAATCGTACATTTTACTGACTATGTCGCTCATTTTTTGAGTGTTTAATGCTAGCTGAGGAACGCCGTCCGCGTCTTTCTGCAATATCGGCTGGTCGAATGCGGCGCAGAACCCGTTCATCAGATTCCCTGTCGACGTAGAATATCCGTACATATCGTTCTTATCCGCTTTGCCGTCCCCGTTTACGTCTTTGTATGTGTCTTTTACGAGAGCGTTTAATTTGTCAATCGTGAACTCGCCGTTTAAAACAACCTGATACAAATCCCCGACATTTAAATCCTGCGCCACTTTTTTATTGAAAAAGATAACGTCCATACTTCTTATCAGCGTAAGAGCCATATCCCCGGTGATATAATACAGTTTGCCGTCGATAGTCATCTGATTGTCGCAGTCTGCGCTCCACCAGTCCGCTTTAGGATTCAGGTATTGCACATTATTCAAATTGTAAAGCAGACCTTCAGGCGCGAGCGTCGGTATATAATATGCATATCCAGCTATCAAATCATAATCGTCGCTTCCGGAATTCACAGACGATCTTACGGCGTTAATAAACTTACTCATGTTGCCGTAATCTCCGGGAATCCCTATAGAGGTTATTTTTACGTTAAGTCTGTCTTCCACGCTTTGGTTTCTGTTATATATCGCGTCATTTACAATATCGCCCGTTTGATTATCGACAGATATTTCGTAATTCCAGTCTTCGAACCCGCCTGTGTTGTCTCTGTGAAGTATGCGTATTTCCTGACCGTTGAAATTCAGGTCTGCAGGCAGCGAATCGGGGGTATTTTCCCGCAGCATCTGGTCGGTAGTCGTATCTTGACTATTCGCTCCTGTGGTAGAATCGCTTTTATTATTTGTATTATTATTGTTACAGGATAAAAGGAATGTCAGCGTCATACAGACAATAATTATAAAAATTATTGTTTTTAAATAATTTTTCATAAAGTTCTCCTAATTCTTAAAATATTAAAAATACAACTTTTTGTTTATAATTTAAATCAATTGAAATAAAACGTCAAGACAGATATTGTTAAAAAGCTATGAAATTTTATAATTTCACACAGGCATTATTGTTTTCTTTTATATTTTATGCTATAATAATGCTTATATTGTTATTAATACAAAAAGGAGTTGTTGAAAATATGAAAAAAATAATACTTGGCGCAACCGGAATCGAAGTAACCGAACTGTGCTTCGGCGCGCTTCCCATGGGACCGTTACAGAAGAATATGACGATTAACGAAAGTGCGGAAGTCGTTGCGGAAGCGTTACGACTCGGCATAACTTTTATTGATACGGCGCAGGCATACAAAACCTACGCGCCCATACGCCTTGCAATGGAGCAAACCGGCATGCGTCCCGTGATCGCGACAAAATCGACGGCGTCTACATATGAAGATATGGAAGCGGCAATTTGGGAAGCGCGTGAAAATTTAGGGTTGGATGTTATAGACATATTTTTGCTTCACGCCGCACGGGTTGAAAATGATGTCTTTGAAACGCGCAGGGGAGCATTGGAATGTCTTTTGGATTACAAAAGAAAAGATGTGATCAGAGCGGTCGGCATCAGCACGCATGTGGTTCAGACTGTAAGGGCGGCGGCGGAAAATTCTGATATCGACATAGTATTCCCTCTGCTCAATAAGACCGGAATGGGGATATTAGGCGGGAAGCGCGAAGATATGGAACATGCCGTAAACGAGTGTTTTGCTCGGCACAAGGCAGTTTACCTGATGAAAGCTCTGGCGGGCGGAACTCTCATTGGAGATTATATAGATTCAATGGACTACGCGCGCAACTTTGCCAAAGAAAGAGCCGCAATAGCCGTAGGTATGGTTTCGCCGGAAGAAGTAAGGATGAACGTACAGTATTTCAACGGCGTTGATATAAGTGAACAAGCGGGAAAATTGACTAAATCCGCGAAGAGATTCTATATTGTGCCGAGTCTGTGCAAAGACTGCGGGAGTTGTGCAAAGGCGTGCCACAGCGGTATGATAAACGGTTCTCCGCCTGTGATTGACGACAGCGGGTGTCTGCGTTGCGGCTACTGCGTCGCCGCCTGTCCGCAGTTTGCAATACGTATGATATGACGACGGCTTTGTCCTAAAATCTCTATATATTGGGAGAGCTTATATGAAATTAATTGATATTTCTCATGTTTTAGACGAAAATACGCCTATTTTCCCCGGCGATTGTAAAACTGCGCTTTCAAAGTATAAAACAATCGAAAAAGATTGTTATAATGCGTATGTATTGCAGTCAGGACTTCATACCGGAACGCATATTGATATACCCATGCACCTGATAAACGACGATAAAACCGTAAAAGATTTTCCGGCGGATTGTTTTGTCGGAAAAGGCGTGCTTCTTGACGTCAGAGGCGAAGATGTAATTCAGATGAAACCAGTTTACAGGGAAATTGTAGGCGAACAGGATATTGTTTTATTGTTTACGGGATTTGATAAATACTACTTTCAGGATAAATATTTTGCAAATCACCCGACTGCGAGCGACGAACTGGCGGAATTTTTGCTTTCCAAAAAGATTAAAATGTTGGGTATGGATATGCCTGCGCCCGACTATCCGCCGTTTACATTTCATAAAGAACTGCTGAGAAAAGGGATTTTTGTTTTAGAGAATTTAACGAATCTGCAAAGTCTTATAGATATAGCAGATTTTGAGGTAATAGCATTACCATTGAAGATAAACGCGGAAGCAAGTCTTGTCAGAGCAGTCTGCAGAGTTAATGAAGAAAGCATACAATCGGCTCTCAATAAATAATAATATGGAATCAAAAAAAGTCCTCATGGTGAGGACTTTTTTTAACGTTTATCGGTATTTCTATTTTTTTTCGGCGACACGCCGACTGCGGTTCTGGATAAATACTGGTCCGGTTCTATTGTACTGATTTCGTCCAGCAGATATACAGTATACAAGTGTCCTTTAAAAACGAGATCGTGTTCAAGGGCATAAGCAGCCATTTTTTGTGGGGTATCCCCAAAATCGCCGTAATAACCGAGATTATATGCAACGAGATATTTGCCTTTGGGAAAGTTGTTGTTGCCTAACGGATCAAGAGAAAAAAAACGAGTGGGCCATCCCGGCGCATTCAGGAAAGAATTCATATCCTCATGAAGTCCTCCTATAGGGTATCTGAGATTTATCCGGTATTCGCCGGCAGACTGACAAAAACGAATAAACTCGTCGTAAAATGCAAGGTGATCTTCCGTAAAATCATTGACATATCCAAGGACATAATGCGTATCCCCGACATCTTCCACTCTGATGACTCCGCCCTGAGCTGCAAGTCCGTCCTGTACATTTTTACGGTAAGTATCTATTATAGAGAATGACTTCCAAAGTTCATGCAGTTTGAGATTTAATTCAACTTCCTGTTGACGGAGTAATTCCAGGACGGATTCCGGCGTTCTGCTTTTATTCATATCTTTAATTACAGATAACGGGACGCCTAAGTCAACGAGGACGTTTATATAATTCAGCTTGATGATCTGAAACGGCGTATATTGCCGGTAATTATTTTCACTGCGCGATGCGGCGGGGAGCAGACCTATTTCGTCGTAATATCTCAGAGTATACTGGCTTATTCCTGTAAATTCGGAAAATTCTTTTATTGAAAGTCTGGTTGTTTCGTTCATATTTTTGGCTCCTCTTTTCCTTTTTTATTGATTATAATTTATATTCTTCCCTTTTGTCAAGATGTTATTTTGGAAATTTATCGTGAATTTCAGTGATATTATTTAACAATTTATTTATTTGCTTCCAGCGAATTGCGCTGGGAAAGCTCTCTGAGATTAAAAGGTGTTTATGAAATTTGTCATGGTATCTGGCATTGGAGATTAGAGTTACTCTAAATAAAAAACATGATTTTATCTTAAATTTACCATAAAAATTTTTTTAAAAACATGCAATTCTATCTTAAATCATGCTTAAAATATAAAATTTAAATAAATTTTAAGCTATAGAGACTCTCGGATATAAGGGTGGTCTGAAGAAATTTTCTACATTAAATCTGATGAAAATTCTAAAAATTTTTAAAAAATTATCAAAAAGGGATATTGACTTTAGAGTTGCTCTAAGGATTAAGATAATATTAAGATTTCAGAAAGTTATATAAAAAGCTATACGACAGGAGGGAAAAAGAAATGGAAGGAATATATTTCACTGAAGAAAAGAACGGATATGACAAAGAGCAGGTAGACAGTTATATACACAAACTTACGGAAGCGTATCAAAAGGCTTACGAAGAATATTTTGCCATGTGTGATAAATACAACGATCTTCTTTGCGATTATAAACAACTGGAGGGCGATATACAGATCGGAATGAGTTCAGGAGCAATAGCAAAAACTCTGAGAAACTCGAAAAAATTAGCGCAGGAAATCATAGATAACGCATACAGGGAGGAAACCAGAATCATTGACCGGACGAAAAAAAATGTGGAATTCATATATAAAACAATGGAAAAGGCGGTAAACGAGTCGCAAAAAATCCTGACGCTCAGCAGTGCCAAGGAGAAAGAGGATATATACCACGCAGAAAATAAAGAACCAGGAGGAATGTTAAATGGGATTAAAGTTACTGGATGAATTGAATCGGGAATTTCAAACGGAAATAATGGAAGCTGACAGTACAAGAAACAATCGTGAATCGGAATCTGCCGGAAAAGGAATAAAATCATTGGAGGAACTGAATCGGGAATTTCAGATGGATAGAATGATGGAAATTATGGGCACTGAAACATTGAAGCCTAAAAATCAGCAGAAGCCATCCCGCGAAATGATAAAACCGATAGTAATAAAGGTGGAACCGCCGGAATTTTCAGCGTCGCCGGAGGTTCCCGGCGTGGAAATGAATTTGACAAAAATTTTTACAGAACAGCAGATTAAGAACAACGGAAAAATCAATCGCGCTAAAAACATAAAAAGCGTCAATGAAATAAAAGAAAGTAATAATATCAATAACGCAGATGACACAGATAACATAAAAAAAACAAAAAACAAAAAACAGCGCAGCATAATGACAATCATATCGGATATACTGTTTTACTCGGCGATTTTGACGATTATGATCTCTATCCTGACCTCCGGATCAAAAGACGGGAAGCCGAGAATGTTTATGGGATATTCTTATTTCACTGTTCTGACTTCCAGTATGCAGGACGAAATCCCCAAAGGCTCGTTTATAATAGTTCACGAGACAGACCCTCAAAAACTCAAGATCGGGGACGCCGTAACCTATATGCGCGATGATGACACAACCGTGACCCATAAGATAATCAGCGTATACGACAATTACGAAAACAGCGGCGCCAGGGGATTTCAGACGAAAGGGGTAAACAACGCAGACCCCGATAAAGATATTGTATACGCGGCAAATATAGTCGGAAAGGTGATATTCCATATTCCTGTTTTGGGAGCGGCAGTATCTTATCTGAAATCGAACATTTATATTGTGTTCGTCATATTCGGGCTGTGCATTATTCTTTCATTTCTTATACGCATGTTATTTACTAAATCTGCAAAATCGGAAAGAAAGCGTATACCGGTTAAAATTTAAGGTTTATACAAACTGCGGCGATGTGTTCCTTTACTTCCGTATTATATCAAAAGCGCGCGCGGGAATTAAGGGAATACGAACTGCGGATTTGAATAAATAAATAGAAGAAGTAAAAAAGCGGAGAAATCCGCGGAAAGGATGTGAAAAATATGTCAGGAAGTAAAAAGCCCGTTATTGCAATTGCAACGGCGCTGACCGCGGCAGTACTTCTGACGACAGGCACTTTCGCCCTGAATCAGATATCAGGTCAGGGCGGCGAGTTTATCGGTCAGAGCGCAGGAGTAATCCTGCACGACGACTGCAACCCAGATACGGGCGTTAAGGATGTTTATGTCGAAAACGTTAATCCGTCGGAGATGTTTGTGCGGGTTAAATTAGAAGAGGCGATGAACCTTGACAGCAATACCTGGAGACCAGACGCGACAGACTGGACAGTTCACACTTACGGAACTTCGGACGCAGACTGCGGTCATTCGGACAAAAACGGAGAACAGTTTCACGAGTATTTCACCTGGGAAATGGGGGGGCAGAAATACTATATGCCGTCCGACGGCTCAAAACCAGTGGTTCAGAACAGCACACTATTCAACGGCACGGAACCGGGTATAAAACTTACTCCCGATGCGCAGATTGTCAGTATTGATGCTTATTTATCTATGGACTCGTCTCAGAAAGCCATATTTACTGGCTGGATTTACGGCTCCGACGGTTACGAATACTGGTCTCAGCCTTTGAAGCAGAGCGAAGCGACGGGCCTTTTGCTCCACAAAGTCACTACTTCGGAAAGTCTGACAGGCACAAATTACTATTACGCTATAAATGTTAAAGTCGAAGCCGCGGATATAAACGGCGTTCGCATGTGGACTCAGGACCCTGCGGCGCTGAACGGCGGCATAGCGGATTCGGCTGAGGCAAAAGGCGGGACAGAGGTGGAGCCGCAATGAAAAGATTCAACAATAGACCGCGCCGGTTATTACGGGTTACGAGTAAAATAATTTTTATTATTTTTATTACGGCAGTATTCTGCTGCGAGGCATACGGAATTCATGAACAGAGCATTGACAACGAGTTTATGGACGGATACGGCGGGAATCAACCCGGTATCACGACTACCGAACCGCCTCAGCCGACTACTACCGAGCCTGCTATACCTGTCCTGTCTACCGAGCCGACTTCTGCGCCGACTCAGCAAGTTTACAAACCGACAGAACCGGTTACTCAGCGACCCGGAGCGGACAATCCGAGTGATTTCGACAATATAGGCGATAATTCGCCGCCGTATAACAATCAAAATTACCCGGACAATCTTGCGAATCCAACAGACATTTCCAGTAATACAGGCAGCACAGATGCTCCGGGCGATCTGGACAGTTTATATGATAATTCGCCGCCGTATGACAATCAGAATTATACAGAAGACGGTCAAATACAGGGTTATTACAATACTGTAAAAAACCCGCCGAAAACCGGCGACGAAGAAAGTGATCCGAGACTTTGGCTTATAACGCTGGCAGTCAGCGCATTTATACTCAGATATGTATTATTTTTCAGAAAATATCAAAATAATT
>Ga0123357_10008533_pt1 | contig 12816 bp, 14 predicted proteins | sample TergutEmb28metaG_FD_89873 | JGI IMG/M metagenome (GOLD analysis project Ga0123357, IMG submission 89873) | Embiratermes neotenicus P4 segment gut microbial communities from Petit-Saut dam, French Guiana - Emb289 P4 | ecosystem: Host-associated > Arthropoda: Insects > Digestive system > Gut ... | reverse complement strand
CGTGATGCCCGTAGTGGCGTGGAACGGTGATGACTGGAAATATCTTTCCCAGTTCCGCGACATGTTTCCATCGCTCACGCGCTGGAACCCCGCACGTATCCTGCCCGAGGTGCTGCATCCGCTTGTAGGCTGGGCCGTATCTGTTTTGTACGCATTTTGTGGTGACTACGTGCAAGCTCTCATATGGAGCCATGCGCTTCTGATCGCCACAGGCGTCACGGCCTTGGGGGCGGCTCTGTACCTGGCCCTGCGCGGCGTGTTGCGTGATGCGCCGATAGCGTTGTTTGCCGTCGCGTTTTTTATGGCGCTGTCGTTTTCGCTGCTCAAATCACGGGCGACTGGAAATATGTTCCTCTTCTCTTCCAACTTGCTGACGATAAGCACGTTTTACGTGCTGCCCAACCTTCTCAATTCCGTTGTGGCGTGCGGCATCCTTTACCTGCATGCCGCAGGCGCGCGTTTGTGCCCTCCCGGCAGCCTACGCGCGGGATGCTGCGTGTTGCTGTTGTTTCTCGCGCAGTTTTCGATGACCTTCGGCAGCGCGTTGGCCGCGACGGTAGCCGGCTGGGTTGTATTGCTGCGGCTGTGGCGGAGACCGGAGACGCCGCTGCAAGCAAAAATCGTTGCGTACGCGCGAACGGGCACGTTTTTCGACGCCCTGCTTGTGACCACGCTCGCCTTCTGGACGCTTGCGGCCGTGCTGGACATCAACGGCGGCCGCTACAACCGCATACAGCAGACGCATTGGGATTTCGCCAGCGCGTGGCAGGACTTTGCGGGCGTGCTCGCGCAGGTCAATCCGGCCACATGCGTGGTGGTCATCCTGCTTGTTGTCGCGGCCTGCGTTCATGGCGCACGCAAGCGCCTTGGCGGCGCATGGCGTGAAGAGGACGCCCGCTTTGTTGAGCTGATCGGCGTCTGCGTAGTGAGCGCGCTCACACTCGCGTGTCTGGACCTGCTGATTGCGGCGAAGACAATCGACAGGCTGGCCGGCAGCATCCACGTAGTGTACAACGCCGTCTTTTGCGGCGTCTTGGCTGTGACGCTGTGCGTTTGCTATCTTTTGCGCGCTGCGCCGCGCCTGGCGCTCGCAGCGCCGCTGCTCCTCGCGTTGCTTTTTGTAGAATGCGCAAATGCCGAAAAGCCTTGGGCGCGCCAAAACCCCGTCGAGCATGCCATAGTGGAACAGTGGATTCACGACGTGCGCACAGCGCAGGAGCGGGGCGAAACAGCCGCCGTCATCACCGTGCCCAAGGCCGAATGGCCTCATCCCAAAGAAAGCTTCGGCAAGTTTCTGTCGCAGACCTTGTTTGCCCACGGCGTGACGATGCGCCGTATGGACATCACGTTGCGCGAAGCCGGCCGATAGCGCGTGGAGGATTCAGATATGCGCACAGCCGTGCCGCGCATAGCGGCGATACATGACCTCTCGGGTTTCGGACGCACGTCCCTCGCCGTGGTGATACCCGTGCTTTCCACCATGGGTGTGCAGGTCTGTTCCATGCCCACAGCGGTACTGTCCACGCACACCACGGAGTTCACGGACTTTTCCTTTCTCGATCTCAGCGGAGAAATGCGGCGTTTCCTTGACCACTGGGTAACACTGGGTTTGCGATTTGACGCCGTGTATTCGGGTTTTCTGGGTTGCGCCGCGCAAATGGACATCGTGGCGGAATGCATTGAACGTTGCCTGCTGCCCGACGGACTGGCCGTGATTGACCCGGTCATGGGAGACAACGGCAGGCTCGATCCGACGATCACCCAGGAAATGGTGGAGCAGATGCGTTGGCTGGTCGGAAAAGCCCACTGCATCACGCCCAACTATTCCGAAGCCTGCTGGCTGCTGGACAAAGCCTATGCGCCGGCAAGTTCCACGGAACGCATCCAGGACTGGCTGGTGCAACTGACGGAAATGGGGCCGGAGATTGCGGTCATCACCAGCGCGCCCGTGGCGGCGCGTCCGCAGGATAGTTCCGTGGTAGGCTACCACCGGGAGCAACAACGCTTCTGGAAGGTGGACTGTCCGTATATTCCGGCATTTTATCCCGGCACAGGGGATATCTTCACCAGTGTCCTGACCGGCAGCCTGCTGCAAGGCGACAGTCTGCCGCTGGCCATGGACAGAGCCGTGCATTTTGTCACCCAGGGCATACGCGCCACGTTCGGGCATGCGGAACCGAACCATTACGGCATCCTGCTGGAACGGGTGCTGGAAACCCTGCGTTCGCCGGCGGCGCTGGCAGGCTATGAATTGATGGCGGAGGACGCATGACGGACGGCAAGCTTCCCATCGGGATTTTCGACTCCGGCGTGGGCGGCCTGACGGTGCTGGCCGCCATGCAACGCCGCATGCCCCATGAGGACATGCTCTATCTTGGCGACACCGCGCGCCTGCCTTACGGGACGAAAAGCCCGGACACCATCACCCGTTATGCGTTGCAAGCCGTTTCCAGGCTGGTGGCGCAACGGATCAAGCTTTTGGTGATCGCCTGCAATACGGCAACCGCAGCGGCTTTGCCCGCTTTGCGCCGCCATTTCGCGCCTCTGCCGGTGATCGGCGTGGTGGATCCGGGCGCGACAGCGGCTGTGGAAGCCTCACGCAAAGGACATGTTGCCGTTATCGCCACCGAGGCCACCATAGGACGCGGCGCGTACCAGGAAGCGCTGCAGCGTCTCTGCCCCGGCATACGGGTCACGGCCACGGCCTGTTCCCTGCTCGTCGCCCTGGCCGAGGAAGGCTGGCTGGACGGCCGGGAGTGTGAAAGCGTTGTGGCGCGTTATCTGAAGCCCGTCTTCACAGGGCGGGACGCTCCGGATTGCCTGCTCCTGGGCTGTACGCACTTTCCCCTGCTGCTTGCGCCCATCCGCAAGGTTCTGGGCCCGGACACGCGGATCGTGGATTCTGCGGAAACCACGGCCCAGTGCGTACTGGATGAACTTGCCTCCACCGGGCTGTTGCGCCTGCGCAAGGCCAAAGCGCAGATCCGTTTCCTCACCACCGACGACCCCGAACGCTTTGCACGCACGGGTTCGCTGTTTCTGGGGGCTTCCCTGCCCATCAAAGCTGTACAACTGGTGGATTTATGATCAGCTATGCCATTCCCATGCTTCCCGGTCGAAGCGCTTGCCGTGCTGCGGAATGCGTTGTGCGCCTTATGACAATATTTGTGGTTGACAGCGCTCCCGGCTTCTTCTAAAGAAACCAAACGTCTGTCTTTTGCGGAGCATCACTCCGCCAATACTCTTCAGGGGGAATGTTCTCATGACAAAAGCTGAACTTGTCGACAAAATCCACGCCAAAGCCGCCTTGCCCACCAAGGCGCAAACGGAACAGGCTCTGGACGCCGTTATCGCGACGTTGAAAGAAGCCCTTGCCGCTGGAGAAGCCGTAAACTTCACAGGTTTCGGCAGCTTCAAAGTCGCCCATCGCGCTGCCCGCAAGGGCCGCAATCCCCGTACGGGCAAAGATATTACCATTCCGGCGGGCAAAGTGGCCAAATTTACTCCCGGCAAAGTGCTCAAGGAAGCGGTAAAGAAGAAATAAGCCCTTGTCGCGGCGTGACGTACTCTAGCCGAACCCGGCATATAAAACTCCTTCCGGTTTTTTATATGCCGGTTCTGTTTTGCTGATTTGGATCCGATCAGGGAGTTGGCAAAAGCGGCAGCAGCGTGTTAGTAGGCATACGAGAGCTTCAGATTGCATGTCATAACGCAGGAGAATACCATGTCCAAGCAATGCCGTCTTGCAGTAGTCGGCGCCACAGGCGCTGTCGGCCGCGAGCTTCTTTCCACGCTTGCCGCGCGCAAATTCCCCGCCTCGTCCGTTGTAGCGCTGGCCTCTTCCCGTTCCGCAGGGAACAAGCTGCCTTTCGCCGACGGGGAGCTGCTTGTGCGTGAATTGACCGCCGAATCTTTCCACGACGTTGATCTGGCGATTTTTTCCGCCGGCGGCGGCACTTCGGAACAATTCGCTCCCCACGCCGTGGCCGCCGGCTGCGTGGTGGTCGACAACTCCTCGGCCTGGCGCATGGACGACCGCTGCCCGCTGGTTGTGCCCGAAGTGAACGCCCACGCGCTGGACAAGCATAACGGCATTATCGCCAATCCCAACTGTTCAACCATCCAGATGGTGATCGTGCTCAAACCGCTGCATGACGCGGCCCGTATCCGCCGTGTGGTGGTTTCCACCTATCAGTCCGTATCCGGCACGGGGCAAAAAGCCATCGTCGAATTGGAAACGCAGGTGCGCCAACTCTTCAACATGCAAGAACCCGACGTCAAGGTCTATCCCTACCGTATCGCCTTCAACTGCCTGCCGCAAATTGATGTCTTCCTGGAAAATGATTATACGAAGGAAGAAATGAAGATGACGTGGGAAACCGTTAAAATCCTGGAAGACCCGAATATCGCGGTTACCGCTACCTGTGTGCGCGTGCCGGTTTTCTACGGCCATTCGGAAGCGGTCAATATAGAAACCGAACAGAAACTCACCCCCGCCCAGGCGCGCGCCATTCTTTCGCAAGCGCCGGGCGTACAAGTGTATGACAATCCGAGCCAGAGAATGTACCCCATGCCGCTGGACGCCGCCGGAGAGGACGCCACCTTCGTAGGGCGTATCCGTGAGGACGAAACTATCGCCAACGGCCTGAACATGTGGATTGTTGCGGATAACATCCGCAAGGGCGCCGCCTTGAATGCCGTGCAGATCGCGGAAGCGCTGCTCGCGCGCGATCTCGTGCGCGTGAAGGATAAAAAAGCCTTTTTGGCCTGAGCGGCCGGTGCGCTGTTCCCAAGGGCAGCGCGCCGCTTGCGTGGCTACGGGACATACGCGCATGGACGTACTGAATGCCGATGACTATCTCACGCGCCTGCTGGCCGCACCCCGTCCAGGCGCGGCGAATATCCTGGCCTTTCTTGACTACCGGGTTGGCGCCATCTGCAAGGATCCGCAGTTTCTGCTGATCCCGCTGGACGATCACCTCTGCCATCGCGGCGACGGCGTGTTTGAAACCCTTGCCTACCGCAGCAGACACGCGCTGCTGCTCGACGCCCATCTCGAACGCCTGCGCAATTCGGCAAGCGCTCTGCATCTTGCGCCACCCTGCCCGTGGGAAGAAGTGCGCGCGCTGATTCTGGATGTGGCGCGCGCAAGCGGGGCGGATCAAGGCTCCTTGCGCATTCTGCTTGGCCGGGGACCTGGGGGCTTTGGCATTTCTCCGGCGGAATGTCCCGTGCCGAGCCTGTACATTATCGCGCTGCATGCTCAGGATGTGCCGGAAACCGTCTATGCGAAGGGCTTCAGCGCCTGCCGCAGTTCCATCCCGGCGCGCCAGAGCTATCTTGCGCGCACCAAAAATATCAACTATCTGCCTAGCGTGTTGATGGTGGAAGAAGCGCGCCGGCGCGGCTTCGATGTGCCCCTTGCCTTTAACGACCAAGGCAAACTGGCCGAATCCGCCATCGCCAACGTGGCCCTTGTGGATACGCAGGGCACCTTGGTGACGCCGGACTTTAGCCATTCACTGCCGGGAACGACACTCCTGAAAGCCTTGGAGCTGATCGGGCCGCATATGCCTGTGAGCACCCGTGCCGTGTCGGAAGCAGAAATATACGCCGCGCGGGAATTGCTGCTCTTCAGCACTACGCCGGGCTGTGTGGCCATTACCAGCTATGAGGGCCGACCCATAGGCGACGGGCGGCCCGGTCCGACGGCAAAGCTTTTACGGCAGAGCCTGCGGGAAGCCTTGTTGCGGGAAGGGACCCCCCTGTAGCGTACCCGGAAAAAAATGGCGTTCATGCCCTGGGGGCGTGTGCGTGCAGGTGCCCAGATGCTTGTTGTGCTGCTTGACCTCCATCCCCAACCGCATCCCTCCCAGGAATGCATCCTGGCCTTGTTGCGCGCCCTGGCCCAAACGAAGCCGTTCATTCCCTTGCTCATCTGCCGCAAGCATTCCCCGCCGGCCGTCAGAGCCGCGGCGGAAGGCTTGCCGGTGCTGGCCTTGGGAAGCGGCTGGCCCTTTCATCCTTTTTCCCTGTTGCGCATCTGGCTGCGTTTACGCAAACACCGCTGGGCCGTGCTGCAAAGTTTCGGCGGACAGTCGGCCGCGCTCGCCTATCTGCTGGCCGCGCGGCGGAAGGCTAACCGGACAAGCGTGGTGCATACCCACTTTTTTGCGCCCAGCATGCGCCATCCCCTGCTGCACAAAAGCTACGCGGCGGCAGACTGCATTGTGTGCGGCAGTTCCACGATCGCAAAACTCGTGCAGCAAGAAAGCGGACTCCCACCTGACAGATTCCGCGTCATGCCGCCCGGCGCCAAGCGCATCGGCTATCCTGAGCGCAGGACGCAGCGCAACGGCCGTATCGCCATCTGCATGCCCGGCGTACTGGCGGAAGGGCACGGGCAGGAATCTCTCGTGCATGCCATGGCGGCGCTCTGGCAGGTGGAGGATTTGCCCCCTTGGGAAGTGCGCCTTATAGGCTCAGGGCTCATGTTCCACGTTTTGCTTGACGAAGCGCAAAAACTCGGGGTGCTGGATCGTCTTGCCATACTGGGCGAGCAGGATCTGCACGAAGTGCTCCCGTCTTGCGGGGTGCTTATCCTGCCGTCCGGAGAGCTGGTCTATGCGCCGGGACTGGCCGACGGCTGGGCCGCGGGGCTGCCCGTCATCTGCCCCGCCCTGCCCGCCGCGCTCGAATTGACACGGGATCACGAGAACGCCTTGCTTGTGGCGCCGGATAATCCCCAAGCGCTGGCTGCCGCCATTCTGCGCGTCATCCGTGACCCAAAACTGGCGGAAAAGCTCGTACGAGGAGGTAAAACCTCCTTGGCTTCCGTGTCCGAAGAGCGCATGATCGCGGATAGCCTCGCCCTGTATCACGCGCTTATCGCCAAGCGCGGCTGGGTCGCCTCTTCCCCCGCCTCCACGCAGGACGACGAGGCGGAATAGCATGACCGCCTGATCACAACGTCTGAGAGATGCTTTCCACGAAATCCACGGCCGCCATGAGATCCACGGCTATGGCATGGGGTTGGTCCGGAGGCGGCAGGGCGCTTGGCGTCCGGAAGCCCGCGTCCGGCAGCGGCAGGTCGAGTCCGGCGGCCTGGTTGCGGCCTTTGCCGCTCAGCACAAGCACGGCGTACAGCCCGGCCGCCCGGCCAAAGCGCACATCGTCGAGTTTGTCGCCCATCATGGCCGTATGGGCCGCATGCAGGCCATGGCGTTCGCGCAGCACATCCCACATGCCTGTCCGCGGCTTGCGGCAGGCGCAGCCTGTTTCCGGGCTGTGGGGACACAACAGCATGTCGGTAAAATACACCCCATGCACGGCCAGGATCTGCGCCAAACGCGCGTTGCAGGCATGGGCGCTTTCCAGACTGAAATAGCCGCGCCCAACGCCGGACTGGTTGCTGACCATAAACAAACGGCAACCCGCCAGCGAAAGACGGCGCAAGGCCGGGGCAACGCCTGGCAAAAGCGTTACCTGCGCGGGATCAGCCAGATAGTGCCTGTCTTCGATCAAGGTCCCGTCGCGATCCAACAGGATGTCACGCACTGCCGCGCCCGGATTGCGGAGCGCCTGATCGGCGCGCTGAGCACAATTGTCAGTTCGCATGGATGTAAGCTATACTCAATCCGCGTATTTTTGAAAAGCAAGGAGATCGTTCATGCTGGTGCTGTGTTTGATTGTCATAGGCGCTGTGAGTCTTAGCGGTTTTTGCTCTCTCCTGGAAGCCACGCTGTATGCCGTGCCCTGGAGCAGCATTGAGCGTCTGCGCAAGGCCGGACGCAGCTCCGGCGAACTGCTGCATGTCCTGCGCCGCCAGGTGGACAAACCCATTGCGGCGATACTCACGCTCAACACCCTGGCCAATACGGCCGGCTCCGTTCTCGCGGGGGCGGCGGCCGCCAGTGTGCTCGCCCCGGAACACATGTCGGTCTTTGTGGTTATTTTTTGTTTGCTGATCCTGGCGCTTGGCGAAATCATCCCGAAAACTCTCGGGGTTGTGTACGCCAGTCCCCTGGCGCCCTTGCTGGCCATGCCGATCCATCTGCTGACGCGCTTTTTCATGCCGATTATCTGGTTTTTCAGCCTGATCAACCGTTTGCTGCTGCCCAACACATCCCCACACGCCTTGACGACGGAAGCCGACATCATGGCGATTGCCAGCCTGTCCCGCAAGGAAGGCGTCATCCGGCCGGCCGAGGAAATCATTATCGGCAACATCCTGGGACTTGACCAAAAACGGGTCTACGACATCATGACCCCACGCCCCGTGGTCTTCTCGCTGCCGGTCGACATGCCGCTGGAAGAAGCCTGTGCCGCGCACGGACTCTGGAACTTCAGCCGTATTCCCCTCTATGCCGGGAACAATGAGGAACTGGTCGGCATGGTGGACCGCCGTACGCTGGCCCGGCGCATGGCTTCAGGCGATCGGCAACATAGCTTGGGCAAGCTGATGCAGCCCATCCATTTCGTGCTGGAAAGCCTGCCTCTGCACGAATTGCTCAAGCAATTTCTGAATTCCCGCACACATTTGTTCGCGGTGTTGGATGAATTCGGCGGCCTGGCCGGAGTAGTCAGCCTGGAAGATGTGCTGGAAGAAATTCTTGGCCGGGAAATTGTGGATGAAAGCGACCCGGCGGCGGATTTGCAGGAAGTGGCGCGTACGCGCCGCAGGGCGCTTATCCGGGCCAGCGCGGCAAACAGGCAGGCGTAATTGCCCTACTCATTGCTTTGGGGTAGCGCCTCAGTTTGCCGTCAGACAAGGAAGGCGAGTTTTTTGCGACAGGAGTGGACTCTTGTGGTCCATGACGGGATCAAAAAGCGATGCCTGACGAAGTATCACGGCAAACTGAGGCGCTACCCGCTTTGGGCGCGCAAAGCCTCTGCCTGGAAATGCGCGCTCAGCGCGTCCAGCAGCGGCTGGATTTCGCCCGCCATAATCTTGTCGAGAGAGTACAGGGTCAGGTTGACGCGGTGATCGGTACAGCGGCCCTGCGGGAAATTATAGGTACGGATGCGTTCCGAACGGTCGCCGGATCCGACCTGCGCCTTGCGGTCAGCCGCCACTTCCGAATCCCGGCGATCCTGCTCGGCCTGGAGGATGCGCGACGCCAACACCTTCATGGCTCTGGCCTTGTTTTTGTGCTGCGATTTCTCGTCCTGGCAGGTGACCACAATGCCTGTGGGGATGTGCGTAATGCGCACTGCGGACTCGGTTTTGTTCACATGCTGACCGCCGGCGCCGGACGCGCGGTACACGTCAATGCGCAGATCGTCCGGCCGTATGTCCACATCCACTTCCTCAGCTTCCGGCATCACCGCCACCGTGGCCGCCGAAGTATGGATGCGGCCCTGGGTTTCGGTGGTGGGTACGCGCTGCACACGATGCGTTCCGGCCTCAAATTTCAGACGGCTGTATACCTTGGCGCCGCTGATCAGCACGATGACTTCCTTGTAGCCGCCGGTTTCCGAAGGCGATTCGCTGAGCGCTTCCGTCTTCCAGCCCATGTTTTCCGCATAGCGCATATACATGCGCAGCAGATCCGCCCCGAAGAGCGCGGCTTCTTCGCCGCCCGTGCCTGCGCGGATTTCGAGAATGGTGTTCTTGGCATCCAGCGGATCGGCGGGCAAGAGCCGCAGCTTCAGCTCCTGCTCCAAGCGGGGCAGTTCTTCCTCGATCTGGCCGCATTCTTCCTGCGCCAGAGCGCGCAGTTCCGGATCCGGATCGTGCAGAAGCTGGCGGTTTCCCTCCAAAGCCGCGTGGGCCTGGCGATGCTTGCGGAACAAGTCCACAACATCGCGCAGCTCGGCATGCGCCTTGGTCAGTTTGCGGTAGCGCTCCTGATCGGCGAACACATCCGGTTCCGCAAGCTGCGCTTCCAGCTCCATGTATTTGCGTTCCAATCCCTCAAGCTTGGCGAACATGGCGCCCCCGATTATGACGCTGTGGTGGACTCCATCGGCTGGTACGCGGGCGCGTGCAGCCGTTCCGGCGCTTCCTCGCCGAGCGCCTCGGCCAGGGCGGCCACAGCTACTTCGATGTGTTCCTTATCCGGCTCATAGGTGGTGAGCATCTGCAACAGCATGCCCGGCGCACGCAGCACGGCGCCGATCCAGGTATCGCCGAGGGTGGCCGCATAGCGGATGAGTTCATAGGCCAGGGAACTGATCGGGATCATGAGCAGCAACTTGAAAATGATGGCGGCGGCATGCTTGCTGACGGCATGTTCCGGCGTCCAGAACATAAAGAGCAAGGGCACCAGCACGGCATGCAGCAGGATGGAGATAGACAGCACAAAGAGCAGAAAGGTCGTGCCGCAACGCGGATGCAAGCGGCTGTAGCGCGCGGCTTCCTGCGCGGAGATTTCCCCCTCCGCCTCAAAGGCGCGGATCACCTTGTGTTCCGCCCCGTGGTACCGGAACACGCGCCGGATGTCCGGCACAAAGGAAATAAGCACGATATAGCCGATAAAAATACAAAACTTAAAAACCCCGTCCCACAGATGAAAACTCAGGCCTTCCACGCCGCCGCCCAGATTCAGCCAGTGCATGCCTATGGACATAAGATGCGGCGTCACCACGAACAAGGCGACTGCCAGAGACAGAGCCAAAAGCAAGGTCGTCACAAGCTGCCAGCCCTGAATTTCTTCGCCCGCGCCTTCCGCGCTTTGCTGGGCGGAGCGGTTGAGCGCTTTGATGCCGTTGACCAGCGTTTCGATGAGGGTCGGAAAGCCGCGCACAAAGGGTTTGGACAGGAAAGACGCCTGCGTGAGCGAAAACCAGGGCCGCCGCTCCACCACGATCGAGCCGTCCGGATGACGCACCGCCAGAGCATAGACGGCGCCGTGGCGCATCATCACGCCTTCCATCACGGCCTGTCCGCCCACAAGCGGTTCCTTGGCGGCGCCTGCCAACACCATGTTACGCCTCCCCTGTCGGAAAACGGTCATCACGATAAGCGCAAAATCCTCCCCGGAATGTCTGGGGAGGATCCATACGGGTAAAAAACCGAAAACGCTTATTTGTCAAACTTTGCGTATTTCTTGCGAAAGCGGTCAATACGGCCCGCCGTATCCACAAAACGCTGCTTGCCGGTAAAAAAAGGATGACAGGCGGAGCAAATTTCCACTTGCACCTTTTCGCCTTTGGTGGAAAGCGCCGTCACCTGGTTGCCGCAGGCGCAGGCAATGCTCGCCTTGTACACTTTGGGATGAATGCTTTTCTTCATGACACACCTCAATATTGTGCGGAACATGAATAATTATATCTTTTCCCCCTGTTTGGCAAGGGGTCAAGCGCGGAACGCGGAATACCTGCTGCACAGCGATTTTGAGGAGGCTGCGGGTGTTGCGGGCGTACGGATGCCGTAACATTGCGGGCGAAGAGTCAGCCTCAATCTCCATGCAAGGCCAAGTAGGTTCCCCTATCCATGAGCGTGTAAGCCTTTTCCCCGTCGGCGTACTTGGTGGTAGCTTTATTGCCCAACTTGCAGTCTGCGAAAAGCATGTACCAGCCGCCCGCGGGCTTGAGGCCGCTTATTATGTGTTTACTCGTCGTCCGGCTCGCCCATGTCTCCTTTGAGCAGGTAATCGTTAATCGCTTGGGGATGAATGCGCCACCCCCCACGATTACCGATTTTTACAGCCTTGACCTTTCCGGCACGCAGAAGATCACCCATAGCCCTTTCGGATACCCGCAAAGCTCGGGCAGCTTCATCAGCAGTAAGCCCTACTTTCTCTATTTCTGGCACATTTTCTGGCACATTATCACCCCTTGACTTTTCACGATAAAAGCATTACATCGACATATCAATGGATGTCAATAGCATATTAACGACATATTAACAGCATTCCAACTATGCGAGAAGCGGAGACAGTCGCTATCCATAGCCCCGGCGCGACTCTAGGGAAATGTTAGAGAATACAATATTTTAGTAGACAGGCTTCGCGCGTTGAGTATACTAAAATTTCCCCCTAAGTATGGAGGCAAGAGCAATGCCCCTAAAATCATTAGATGAAATCCTTAAAGATTTTCCAGACATCGACAGCGAAGACCGCCTTTTGGTTGAAAAGCTACACGAAGCGTTAGGCGGTGGTGTCAAGCGTGACGTCCTGAATAACCACGGAAATCCTGTAACGCCAAAGATGCTTGCAGATATTTCAGGGCGTTTTGCTGAATTTATGGATGATCCTAAAAATCAGGATTTTTTCCTAAAACGCTAAATGGAAATTGCTATGGACGCCCTAGGCCTGCCTATGGAGATTCCTGCCGATTATCAATATCTTTTGGATGATTACACGGATGCCTAATCGAACGCATGCTTTTTTGGAGCCACAATGTCCGCAAAGTTATACGAACATTTGGCTTAGAAGGCTTTGTTCGCCTTGATGGAGAGCGGCTCGTCTTTATGACCCTATGCTATTTCAGCGATATTGTTCGGCTGAAAAAGTTCCATCAAGTTAAAAGAACAAATCAAGTTAAATTTTTTGCCTATTCATTTTATTGGATGCTACGGATTATGCCGATACAAATCGCCAACGCACTACCAAAAGAAAAGGAAAATTTAGCTTCGATTAATGATGTTGTAACGATCGGCATGTGGGGCAGTGAATTCTTGGTGCCCTTGCGCCTGAATGACTTACTCAAATTTCGTTACATGTCAGAGCTACAATATTTTATAAAATATGGCTCTAGTTGCGTTAACTATTGATTCATGCTATGCCTTTCTCACGAGGTACATCATGAGGAAGCAGAAATTTGCTGAACTTCTGGACCAACTGAAAGATTTGACCAAGGCACAACAAATTG
>Ga0123357_10008532_pt1 | contig 12816 bp, 8 predicted proteins | sample TergutEmb28metaG_FD_89873 | JGI IMG/M metagenome (GOLD analysis project Ga0123357, IMG submission 89873) | Embiratermes neotenicus P4 segment gut microbial communities from Petit-Saut dam, French Guiana - Emb289 P4 | ecosystem: Host-associated > Arthropoda: Insects > Digestive system > Gut ... | reverse complement strand
GGCGTTGTTGATGAGCTTGGTCAGGCCGTCCCAGCCGTAGAGTTTATAGATGCCGTATATCTGGGCATAGGCGGAGCCGGATTTTTGCGGATTGGCCATGACAATTTTACCTTTCCACTTGGGATCAAGGATGTCGGCCCAAGTTTTCGGCATCTCTTCCGGTTTGACCAATTTTGTGTTGACCATAAGGATCATCAGATGAGTATTCGCTGCTGTCCAGCGTTGGTCTTTCGCTACGTATCCTTGAGGAAGCCCTTTGGCTTCCGGCGAATCGTACGCCATAAAATTGTCTTTGGCCGCCTCAAGCACGGACACGTCTCCGCTCCAGAAAATATCGGCAAGCGGGTTGGCCTTTTCCGCAGCGATACGCTTCATGGCCTCACCCGTGCCGAGGCGAACCGTGGTGACTTTCGTGCCGGTTTGTTTTTCAAAGCCCTGGGTCACCATATCAAGAAGTTCCGGCTGGTTGGAGGAATACAGAACTACCTCAGCAGCCGGGGCCGTCCCGGCGATGTGCAACGCCAGAAGGACAGTCATTGCCGGAAAAAGAAGGCGTTTCCCTAACGTCATAATGCACCTCGTGTGAGTTTCGAAAAGGGTATCAGGCGACAGGCTGGTACTTAAAGGATTTTCCCGTCTAGATGGAAAAACGCTACACTGCTGCAAGCCCGCAAGGCCTGAACTTCGTCTAAAGCGGGAATGTCCGGCGGGCCGCCGTCCATGCGGGAAACCGCCCGCCAGTGAGGGCGCGTCGCCCACGCGGACGCTGCGGTTTTGTGTTCAAAACTTCCAGGCCACCCCAAGGCTGACCACGTGCTGATCGTACTTGTACAGGTTGCAGGTGGAAAAGGTGTTGACATAGTAGTACGAGGCCTCAACGCTCCAGGCCTCGTTGACGGCATAGGAAAGATCCGCGCCCAGGCGCAGACGCTCGTCCTTGCGGTCGCGGGTCTCCAGGGCCGTGGCCGGCCCCTTGTACAACTCCTGGGTGAAGCTGATCTTCGGAGACAGGGTGAAGCCGTAGGGCAGCTTGAAGTTGAAGCTTGCCAAGCCCTGCCAGCCGTCATAGGCGTAGGCGGTCTGCTGCGCCGAAGCGCCCACATAACCCGCGCCGATCAGGAACTCGTGCCCGGCCTCGCCGAAGATGAAGCGGACGTACCCGCCCGCGCGGCCGAAGGCGCCGTTGCGCAGATAGCTTTCGTTATAGACGCGCGACTCAAGTCCCGCGTCCGCGATCAGGTGGAGCCAGGGCGTTAGGGCGTAGGCGTAGCGCAGTTCGCCTCCCAAGGCCGTCACGTTGACCAGGTATTCATAGTCGAAGACTTCGGCCTTGACGCGCAGATCGAGCATGTGCTTGCCGTCCAGGTAGCGCAAGCCAGTTGCCGCGCGGCCCCATTGCCATTCGCGGCTCTTGTTGTGTTTGAGATCGTCGTTGCCGTTGCCCCGCCAAAAGCCCTGGGCGTCGCCCACCCACCACCAGGGGCTGGTCACGCCCAGGCGGTAGCCCAGGTCGAGGTTGGCCCCCAGATAGGCGGCAAGGCTGTCTTTCTTCTTGGCGTCGGCAATGCGCACGTTGTCCCAGTCGCCCAGCCTGATGGTCTCGGAAGCCGTCCCCTGGTTGACGTTGCTGTCGTACATCAGCCCGGCCCGCAGCGCGCCGTGGACCTGGAAGCGTTCTTTTTCGTATTCCGCCAGCACTTGCCTGCCCAGTCGCATGGCCTCGTTCTTGTCGCCCGCCGCCAGATGGGCGCGGGCCGCTTCCAGGCGCAGCTCGGTATTCTTCGGGTTTTGCGTCACCAGGCGGTCGTAGACGGGCAGGGCTTCGGCCGGGCGGCCAGCCGTCAGGGCGGCCCGGGCATGGAAGAGGGCCAGATCGCCGCTGGCCGGGTAGCGGGCCGAGAGGCGGGCGAAGATATCGGCGGCTTCCCCCGCCTTGCCCTGTTCCATCAGTTGTGCCGCCTGGGCCATGCTTTGTTCCAGGGCCGTGCGCTCGGCGGCTGTCAGGGGAGCGCCCTGAGACGCGCTTTGGGCCGCAAGGGACGGCGCGGCGCAGCAGAGACAGAGCGCAAGCATCAGGTAAGAAAGAGCTGTGCGTTTCATGGCGTCTCCTCCCTACTTGACGCGCCGGCCGCTGGAGATGGAGATGGGGCCCCAGGTACCGCCGCTATTCTGCCAGATATAAGCTTCACCGGAAGCGCCGATGTCGCCCAGCTTGCCGAAGCCCTTGCCGGCCGTGCCGCTCATGCTGCCGCTGCCCGCAGACCCGTCGACAGTGCCCTGGAAGCCGCTCAGGTTGAAATTGTTGCCGCTGACCGAGCCGATGCCGCCGGACAGGTTGTAGGACGTTCCGCCGCCTCCGCCGCTCATTGTGCCTCCGGAGATCGCGCCGCTGAAGAGATTGACGTTGAAGCCGTATGTTCCGGAATAGGATCCCCCGGCGTCCAGCGTGCCCGCAATCACGGCGTTGCCCGTTAGCGTTTTGATCCTTTCGTCGAGCAGGGCCGTCTGGCCCAGGTTGGGGTCGACAAGGCGGGTGTTCGGGACCGCCGGCCCGGCGAGGAGCAGTTCAAGAACCCTCAGTTCCATCGCGTCGGATAGGCTTTGGGCGGCTACGCCATTTTTGGGGTCGACAAGGCGGGTGTTCGGGACCGCCGGCCCCGCTTCGGATAGGCCGGCGGGTACGGGTACGCTATTTGCGGCGGCTACGCCATGGTTGATTATGGTGATGATTTTGTCGGCTTGTTCTCTGGTCAATGATTCCCCGGGCCCGAAGGTGCCGTCGGTATAGCCGGCAAGGACGCCGCTGTCGGTAAGCACGGAGATGGGGTCGAGATAGGGTGGGGATGTTGGTGACTTGTCCGAGTAGCCGTTTATGTTCTGGTCGTTCGTGCCGCTGCCGCCGGTGTCGTTGGCGCCGAAGGTCGGAGCGCCGGCGGTCAGGCACAGGGCCAGGACGACGGAAACAAGAAAGCAGGTTTTCATGGGGGATTCTCCTTGCATCTTCTTCGTATGCCGTTCCGGATACGTAGCGCGCCAGTCCTGTTTTTGCAAGAACCTTGCCGCATTATTCCTGATCACGCGCGTTTGGGGCGGTACCGCGCGCCGGAGGCGAAAAGCGGCCTGGGGTAGCCCGCCGACTTTGTCGGCTGTCGGCCCGGCAGGTACAGTATCGCCGTGCGGTTCACATCCGGTTATGTTGCAAGCGGCATTAAAACTCCGGCGGCAGGGCCAGCATCTCTTGGTACGAAAATACCGGCCCGTCGACGCACACGTAGTGCGAACCCACCTTGCAGTGTCCGCATTTGCCTGTTCCGCAACGCATGTGCGTTTCCAGCGAGGTATAGATGTGTTCCGGATGCATGCCCAGCCCGAGCAAGTCCGCGGCCACCAGCTTGATGCGGCGAGGGGAGGCGCAGATCAGCGCACGGCTGTTCGTCCAGTCGAGGGGCAGGCCGGACAGGAGTTCGTTGATATACCCGATATGCGCCCGCGCTTCCTTCGTGGGTTTGGAAAGCGCATACTGCACGGTCACGCCGGGCTGCCTTGCCCAGGATTTCAGATCGTCCGCATACACGATCCCCCCGTACGAGCTTGCGCCGGCGATAACGGCTATCCTGCCGAACTGTTGCCGTTGCGCCATCATGCGCACAATTATGGTGCGCACCGGGGCCATTCCCACACCGGAGCCGACAACGAGCACATCGTGTCCTTTCAGGTCGTCATAGGGAAAGCCGCGGCCGTAAGGGCCGCGCAATCCCACCATATCGCCGACGCCCAGCGCCGCCAAGGCCCCGGTCACCCGGCCCACCTTTTTGATGCAAAATTCCAGCTCCGTCCCGGGCAGGTCGCCAAAGGGGATGGAAACGGCCGCCTCCCCTACGCCGAAGACTGTCAACATGTAAAACTGGCCGGCAATATCCGCTGTTTCGCCAGGTGCCGCGTCCACATAACGCAAGGTATAGCGCCGCGTATCCCGGCCTTCTTCCCGTACGGCAATAATGACCGCCGGCCGGGGCGCATACAGCCTGCTGTCGCTTGCCGGGGACGGGCGTTCGTAGCGTTTCGGCGGAGCCGTGAGCGGCGCGGGACAGCCCGCATCACGCCAGGATGTTTTTATCTTCGCCGCAATCTCCGTAATATCTATGCCCGCGGGACAGGCCTGAATACAGCGGCCGCAGCCCACGCAGGCCGTATGGCCGAAACGGGCCGCCACATGGGCCAGCTTGTCCATGATGCGGTACCGGAAGGCCGAGGCATGGGAACGGGGATTATGAAAACCCGCGTTGCGGGTGAACCCTCCCATCTGGCAGGAGTCTTTATGGCGCGTGCGCTGTCCGGAATTTTCCCCGCGTGACGTTTCCACTGTCTGGAAACAGGTGCAGGTAGGGCAGACCATGGTGCAGCCCATGCAGTTGATGCATAAGCGGGCGTTCTGCTCCCACAGATCATGGTGGTACATCGCGGCCAAGGCTGTGCCCACATCCGTCAGATCAACGGCATGGGAGAATGTGGCCAGGGCTTTGCCGCATAATTCCCGTATCCGGGCCGCCCCCTGTTCGGGCTTTAGCCCACGCAACAGATCTTTTGCCGGTTCCAGCAAGTCGCGGCCTTTGGCTTCCGGGGCTTCCAGCAACAGAGTATCGCCGTCCAGGGTGGCGATGATATCCGCGCCTTGGGAGACGAAGGGGCCGCAGCCGGCGGCGTTGCAGAAGCAGAGCTTGCCGGCTTTCGCGCAGTTGAGCGCCACGATGATCATCGCGCGCCGCCGGGCAAGATAGTGCGGATCGGCGTATTCGCCGCTGAAAAATGCGTCGAGCCGGGCAAGTCCGGCCACATCGCAGGGACGCACGCCGAAGATGAGTTGCGGCGGGCTTTCTTCCATGCACGGGGATACCTGGATGCCATCCGTATTCCGTTCCCAGGTAAAGAGCGTCTCGGACAGGATGCCATCAGGCACAGGCATCGGGAAGTTGACGTATTCCAGACTAATGTTCTGCTCCCGGTCGAAAACGGATGGCAGCACAGGGCCGCCGGGCGCACTCTCCCGCGGGACAAGCACTCCGTGGGAACGGCGCCAAACGGCAAGCAGTTCAGGGAGCAAGTTTACAGGCAGCGAATACATGGTCTACGCTTCCTCAATGCGCACCGCGCTCGCTTTGAACGCGGGCGTTTTGGTCACCGGATCCCTGCGTCCGCCGGTCAGAGCATTGGCCGGATTGTCGCTGTAATGGAAAGGCATGAAGACCACGCCCCGGCGTATATCACGGTTTATCCGCACCCGTGCGAGCACGCTGCCCCGTTGCGAAGAGACGCGTACCATCCGGTTGTCTTGCGCGCCCACGGTCTTTGCATCGTCCGGGTGCATTTCCACAAAATTGTCGGGAAACTCCCGCTCCAGCGCCCATATCCGCCGGGTCATGGACCCGGTATGGTACTGAAAGCCCACCCTGCCCGTTGTGAGCTGCAAGGGATATGCGTTGCTCACGCGCTCTTGCTCGTTCACGACAAATTGTGCCGCGAACCTGCCTTTGCCGCGAGCAAAGGCGTCCTGGTGCAGGCAGGGCGTGCCGGGGTGATCCTCAGCGGGGCAGGGCCAGCATATTCCCTGTTCCTTTTCCAGGCGCGCGTAGGTCATGCCCGCGTATGACGGCGTCACAGAGCGCAATTCCATGAAAATATCTTCGGGGTTGCCATATTCCGCCTTGTGTCCCATGTTTCGCAGCAGGCGCGTCAGAATTTCCCAATCCGGCAAGGTTCCGGGTAGGGACGGCAGCACCCTGTTCACCTTTTGCACACGGCGTTCAGTGTTGGTGAAGGTGCCTTCCTTTTCCAGCCAGCTCGCCGCGGGCAGCACCACATGGGCGTGGCCGGCGGTTTCAGTCAGGAAGATGTCCTGAACCACCAGAAAATCCAGCCGTGAAAGAGCCTTCAGCACATGGGCCGTATCCGGATCCGAAACAGCGGGATTTTCGCCCATGATGAAAAGACTGCGTATACCCCCCCGGGCCGCGCCATCGATCATGTCGGTCAGAGTCAGGCCTGCCGTGGCGGCGAAATCGCCCCATACAGGGGTGAAGCGTTCCCATCCTTCAGCGCTGTCGGCACGCAGATAGCCTGTCAGCACGTCGGGCAGCGCGCCCATGTCGCAAGCGCCCTGCACGTTGTTTTGTCCTCGCAAGGGGTTCAGGCCGGTATTCGGGCGGCCCACCATACCGCAAAGCATCACCAGGTTCGCCAGCGCCAGACAGTTGGCTGTACCGCTGGAATGCTGGGTAACGCCCATGCAGTACACGAGACTGGAATCCGGCCCATGAGCGTACCAATGGGCGGCCTTGCTGATGACGTCCGCCGCAATGCCGCTTTCTTCTTCCGCGCGCTCCAGCGTCCATGGAGCAAGAGCCGCCGTGAATTCTTCAAAGCCCTCCGTGCGTTTCCGGATAAACTCCTTGGCGTGCAGCCCCGCATCCAGGATGCATTTGGCCATGGCATTGATGACGTACAAATCCGTACCAGGTTTGAGCGGCAGATGGATGTCCGCCAGCGCCGCTAGTGCGGTACGTCGCGGATCCGCGACGATAAGGCGGGCGCCCTGTTTTTTGGCTGCAATGATACGCTCCGCCGCCAGCGGATGTTGTTCCGTGGTGTTGGAACCCACGACAAAGATCAGGTCGGCGGAACGCATGTCTTCCATGCTGTTGGTCATAGCGCCGCTGCCGAAGGTGGCGGCCAGACCGGCCACCGTGGCGCTGTGTCAGAGACGCGCGCAATGGTCGATGTTCGGCGTGCCGACGGCGGCCCGCGCAAAACGCGCCAGCAGGTAATTTTCTTCATTGGTGCAACGGGCGGAACTGAGCACGCCTATGCTTTCCGGCCCGGATTCGCCTGCTATCTTGTGCAGCCGCGCCGTCACCAGAGAAAGCGCCTTATCCCACAACGCCGGAACCAGACCGCCTTTGGCGTCGCGGATAAGCGGCTGCCTCAGCCTGTCCGGATGGCGGACGAAGTTGTGCCCCGTCCAACCCTTGATGCAGAGCTTCCCCCGACTGACCGGGTGATCCGCCTTGGGCAGCACGGATATTATCTCGCCGTCCTGTTCGACGTAATACAGGTTGCAGCCGCAGCCGCAATAACCGCACGTGGTCAAAATAGATCGCATGGGCGTTACCGCTTGAGTTAGCTTATATTTTTGTAGTACGGTGTAGTAACCTTATTTTTTGTTCACATGGTGTATCCGATCGCAAAATACTCCCAAAAGGCCGCCCAATGCAACGCCAAGCGGCGTACGGCTTCCCGGTTTTTCTCTGCCGTGTGTACCTCCCCCTATCGCGTTTTGCTCCAAACTCCATCCTTGTTGCCGTTGAAGTGGGTTGGCGAAAAGGGGTGATTCTTTTCTCGGCATATCTGCCCTGAACATTGCTGTTCGCAGGATTAAGAAAAACTGAGCCGGTATCTCTCAGCAAGGCGTTGTTGATCCCTTCTGGCCACATTGACCCGCCGGCCTTTTTCATTGATGAATTTGGAGCCGGTCTGCTTAAACCGGAAAGGAACATGCGCCGCGTTGCACTGCCGCTGCAAATCCATGAACCATTGGAGATTGCAGACCCTTGCCTCATCTCCTGATTCGCCGCCGGCGGTGACATGGCTGATACCGGTCAGGTAAGGGGAAATGTCCATAGACTCAAGCATCGGCTCCACAATGATCTCCCGGTGCTTTATCGGCAAAGAAACGAAAAGCGGTAAACGTTTGTCGGCCATTGCTTGATTTTCTGTCGTGCAGCTTATGGTGACGTTTTCATAACCGGTTCCCCAATCCGGCGGAACACAGTCAAAAAAACGGTGGATTCTCTTGGTAGGGATGTAAAAATGCAGATCACGCCGGAGACGGATTGCCTTCCATGCTTCGGCGCGGAAGGGGTCAGCGTCCTCAAGGAAAAAATCCGAGGTAAAACAGGTGTAAACGCAGCCGCCGTCAGGCTGAAGCTTGTAAGCTCCTTTGCTTTTGCCGCCTTTGCATATTTCCAGGGGCAGCAGATAGGCAGCCGTCAAGGAGACATGGGAAGGGTCGCGTCCGAACTTGGCGTCCATGCGATACACATAGCAGTGCAGACAGCCGGAGCTGAATTTTCGGCATCCATGCCAAGGATTCCAGGAGGACATTTTCTGTTCTGCCTTGTTGTAAGAAAAACCGTATGTTGCTGAGTCGCGCATGGCCGAATATGCCGCTAATCCGTTCATCCCCCCTTCCAATGCCTGTACGATGGGCGTAGAGACAAGGGATGAAGACCTCCTTTCGGGTGCTCGGCACCATAAGCCTCGCGCATTGCCTGAACGACACCACCCAGTCGCTTTTGATCGCCATCTATCCTCTGTTGCGGGATAATTTCGAGTTAAGCTACACGCAATTGGGTTTTCTCTCGTTTACCTACCAGATGTGCGCATCGGTACTGCAACCTTTGATCGGGCGCTATACGGACAAGCACCCCCTGCCGTACTCGTTGCCGGTGGGCATGTCCGCCACGCTGGTGGGGCTTCTGATCATGGCGGCGGCGCCGGGATATCTTTGGCTTTTGATCGGTTCGGCTATGGTGGGGATCGGTTCCGCCGTGTTCCATCCTGAATCGTCCCGCGTGGCGCACATGGCCTCGGCCGGGCGCTACGGCCTTGCTCAGTCGATCTTCCAGGTCGGGGGCAACGCGGGCGCGGCTTTTGGTCCCCTTTTGGCCGCCGTGTTCGTCATGCGGCACGGCCAGATTAGCCTGGCCTTTTTCGCGCTGCTGCCATGCGCCGCCATTATCTCCTTGATCTTTATCTGTCGCTGGGCAGCGCGGCAGGTACGCGCCAAGGCCAATGCCCGGGCGCCCCAGGTCGTCGATCTGCCGCGTTCCACGGTTATGCGCGCCCTGGTTTTCCTCTTTGTGCTCATGTTCTCGAAACAGGTGTATACCTTGAGCATCTCCAACTTCTTCACCTTTTATCTCATGGAGAAATTCGGGGTTTCCACAGAAACCTCCCAGATGTACCTTTTTCTTTTTTTGGGCGCGACGGCGCTGGGGACCGTCGCCGGCGGCCCCATTGGCGACCGGTTCGGCCGCAAGTGGGTGATCTGGCTGTCCATTCTTGGAGCTACGCCCTTCTCTCTGGCCCTGCCTTACGTGGGGCTCGTTTCCACGGCCGTGCTGGCGGTCATCATCGGCTTCATCATGGCTTCCTCGTTCGCCGCCATTCTGGTATTCGCGCAGGAACTTATGCCCGGACATGTGGGGGCCATCGCCGGACTGTTCTTCGGCCTGGCCTTCGGCCTTGGCGGCATCAGTTCGGCCGTGCTGGGCAAGCTGGCCGACGGCCAAGGCGTGAGCTTCGTCTACCAGGTTTGCTCATTTCTGCCGCTGTTGGGCCTGTTTGCCATATTCCTCCCGAGCGAGAAAAAAATTCGCAGGGCCGGATACAACGGTGCACCGCGTTGAGCCTGGTTGTCCCGCCTTATTTTGCGGTGCGCCTCAAATTCTGACACGAAGCATGCGTGACCATTCCTTGTTCAGCCGCTTTCAAACACCACTGCACGGCCTTTACTTCATCTCTCGGCACGCCTCGTCCGTGGGCGTACATCCAGCCCAAGGCATATTGCGCGTCAGCATGTTCTTGTCTCGCCGCTTTTTCGTATAATTGCACCGCTTTGACTTCATCCTTTGGCATACCTTGCCCAGTGGCGTACATTGTGCCCAAAGCGCATTGCGCGCGGGCATCTCCTTGTTCAGCCGCTCTTGTAAGCAGCAGGACACTCTCGGCATTGTCTTGCGGAAGGTTTTGTTCCCCGGAAGCATGCTGTTGTGTCGACGATTCATTCGTGCTTTGATACAGATACGCGTCGTCTCCTTGCTTTTGCCGGCCTGCGGCCCCATCCGTTTGCACCTGCTTGTCGTTTTCTTCGGCGGACCTGCTGCCTTCTCCTTCGCGCCTATTGCCCGTGTTCCACAGTTTGTCTCCTTCTTCATGCAGACGAGCAGCTTCTTCACGCATCTTGCTGAGTTCACGATCTATGCGCGACTGCCAATCAGACGCGGGATCAATGCCGCGCGCCGCCGGAGCAGCAAGGGTGAGGCAGGGGGTGAGGGCAAGAACAAGGCAGAACAGGGATTGCGTCAGCCTCATGGTAAACGGCCTCTCAGCGGCGGTATGCCGGCTGCTCGCAGTCTGGCGATGACGCGCTCTTCCAATCCATCGGGAACGGCAGTCCCCGGTCGTTTGCAGAAGGTAGGATTCGGCTTGGATTCGTGATTTTTGTAACACGCGACGCAATCGCCGTGGCGTTCGCAATCGGCCTTTGTGCAGGGGCATTCGTCTTCTAGCATGTGTCCACACTCAAATATCTGCGCAGTTTTTCGAATACCGTATTCATATCAAGCGGTTTTCCGAGATGGTCGTCCATGCCTGCCGCAAGGCAGGCGTCGATATCTTCCTTAAAGACATTCGCGGTCAGCGCTATAATCGGCAATTTCCTGTTTTGAAGCGCGGTCAGTGCCCGTATGCGCCGCGTCGCCTCGTATCCGTCCATTTCGGGCATTTGCACATCCATGAATACCACATCATACTTCTCGGGATCCGCCGTTATCATGTCCAGCGCGTCTTTTCCGTTCTCAGCGCTGTCGATTGCCAATCCGGAGTCTTCCAATAACGTTGTCATAATTTCGCGGTTGATGTCTATATCCTCCGCAAGCAATAAGCGCTTGCCCGCAAACTCATCTTTTTGCCGGACCGGCTGGACGCGAACCTCGTCGTCATGCCGTCCGTCAGCGCGTCCGTCTTGGACTTTTTGCGCGTTTATGGTGAAAATAAAGCGCGCGCCTTTTTCGAGTTCCGACTCGATCCAAATCTTGCCGTCCATAAGCTCGACAATGCGCTTTGAAATAAGGAGCCCTAATCCCGTGCCGCCAAACTTGCGGCTTGTTCCGCTTTCCGCCTGACCGAACGCGTTGAACAGCCGCTTCTGCTGTTCGGGGGATATGCCGATTCCAGTGTCAGTGACCTCGACACGCAATTCGCACATATTGTCGGTTTCTCCAAGCAATGACGCGTCAAGGCGGATTTCGCCTTCCTCCGGCGTGAATTTTACCGCGTTTGACAGCAGGTTCGTGATGACCTGCGCCAGCCGCTGGTCATCGCCCACGAGGAAGCGCGGTATGCTCCTGTCCACGTCCATGAGCAGCTTCTGCCGTTTCTCATCCACGCGGAAGTTCATCATGGCGGCTATTTTTTGCAGCATTTTTTCAAAATTATACGTAATTTGGGATAATTCAAGCTTGTTCGCCTCAATCTTCGACATGTCAAGCACATCGTTTATAACGCCGAGCAGGTGCGACGATGCCTCTCCAATCCTGTCGAGCGTATAGTCTTTGCGTTCAATATCCGCCGCGTTCTTGCCGATTGCCTTCATGCCGATGATCGCGTTGAGCGGTGTACGTATTTCATGGCTCATGCTGGCCAGAAAGTCTGATTTGGCGCGGTTGGCGACGTTTGCGGCGTCAACCGCGGTTGCCAAATCCCGCTGGAGCGTGATCATTTCAGTTACATCGTCCGTGCTGCCGACGACGCCGACAATATTGCCCTGGCCATCGCGTAGCGGCACTGTGGACGAGTGGAATACGCCGCCGTCGATTTCGCCTATCCAGTCCTGCGGTCCTTCGCGAAACGTCTTTGCCACGTTTTCGATAATATCAAGATGTCTGCCTTTAAGCCGGGCTGCGTCGAGTTCTTTTCCCTCCAAGAACGACGGCTCAACGCCGATGACCTTTAAATACTGTCCGTTAAACGTCGTTATCACGCCCATGTCGTCGACGCTCCAGATCACGCCCTTGTAACTTGTGATGACTGCTTCCAGCTTGGTGAGGGTATGCCGCAATTCCCGGGTGCGCTTTTGCACGAGATACTCAAGCTCTTTTCCCGCAAGGCGCGTTTTTTGGAACAAAATAAACAAGAGCGTGAGGACGCATACAAGCAGGGCGGTCGCGCCGATCAGCCACGGACGCTGCGCCTGCGCGATTTTCCCTTTGTAGTCATAGGTCTTGAGCGCCCACTGTTCCGCAATGCCCTTGATGTCGATATCTATTAGGGCCTTGTTGAAAATGGAGCACAGGACGGCGTGGTCCTTATTGAATCCGAAGTACGACTCCGAGCTGCGGTCAAACACAAGATTGGCCTTATAGCCCGGATACTCATGGTAGTTTGTTATGGCGAGCAACCGGCGCTGGCTTGACATGATCATGTCAACCTCGCCGCGGTCCAGAGCGTCGAAGGCCGCGTTCGAGCCTTCATACTCCACGGCATTCGGGTGATCCGGAAACCAGCTCCGGAACATCTCGGCGTACGCGGTGCTGCGGGACAAGGCCACCTTGACGTTCAGAACCTCTTTGAGCGAGATATTCGGGGTATCTGATTTGGACAGAAGCGCGTAGCGATCCGTCATGAACGGAGTCTTCAACCACAAAAAGCCCTTTGCTTTCCGCTCCTTCGTGGGGATGAGTTCGGGCAGCATATACGCTTCGCCGCTTTCCAGCAGGTTCAGCAAATCCGGCCATTCCGTGCGATTGTCGTTTATGCGCGTGAAAGACAGGCCGGTCAACTCCGTCATCTTGTCCAGCACGTCAAAGAAGATGCCTTGCCACTGTTCTTCATATTTATTATAAAAGCTTATCGGATAGTTGTAGTGCTCCGCCGCGAAGGGGATGACAGGGTGGCTGCGTATATACGCCCGTTCTTCCTCGGTAAGCATCATATACAGCTTGTGCTTCCGGTACGCGCGTTCCCCGAGCTTGTACAGCG
>Ga0123357_10008531_pt1 | contig 12816 bp, 10 predicted proteins | sample TergutEmb28metaG_FD_89873 | JGI IMG/M metagenome (GOLD analysis project Ga0123357, IMG submission 89873) | Embiratermes neotenicus P4 segment gut microbial communities from Petit-Saut dam, French Guiana - Emb289 P4 | ecosystem: Host-associated > Arthropoda: Insects > Digestive system > Gut ... | reverse complement strand
TGATTGCTCGTTGTTCATCCAGCATTCACAACCGCGAGCAACGTACATCTCTGCACAACTGACTACCTCCTAAGCCTTAATGATAGACACCCTCATTGAGCACTTGTCCATAGCTGACATCGCAAACAGAGAATCAATTCATATGCGGGAGGGGCAACTCAGCGGTCTCATCCATATAGCCTGCATAGTGCACGTGTGCACAACAAACAAACTTTACCACTTCCCTGTCAATATATCAACTAGCCAGTGCTCGATGACCAGCTTAATCTCCTCACCTACCTGGTTGCCTAGTCCGAGATTTGAACTACGGACCCTGGCCGGTTACAGTATGTCTCTGCCCTTCCCTCTCTGACCACTCATCCATTCGTCTATCCCGTCATTCATCTATCGTCTCTCGTGGGTTAGAAGCTGAAGGTTCAATGATATTGTCACCGAATACCTTCATACGTAGGATACAGTCATTTACTTGTGAAGTAGGTCACGGTTGCTCGCACACGAAAACTGTTGTAAGCATGGACAGCAGTAATATTTGCTTATAATATTTTGGTGATAACTCGCCGTTTCTAACGAAGTGGAATTTACATTAAGACTGTGTGCGTGTTTGTGGGGGCTGACAGCAGTGCGAAGGTTCACCACACATTGACAAGCTACAGAGTATTTTTATCTCCCCTTCCTAACATCACTCAAGTACAGTCAGACTCATAATTGTGTTAGTAGCTGAGTGCTGGCACTTGTAACGGACGTGAGAACAAAAGTTCGTCGCGAACCGTTGTCATAGCGCTTCACAGGCTGTGGATACGAAGTTAAGCATCGATTTTGTATTAGCTGTTCTTTATGCACGGCACTGGGAGTTCTTCTTTGGAGGTCGTGGTAGTTGTAGTTTGTCCATCCGCAGTTTTCAGGCAAAATAATGTGGTTTTCTTTGGGCGATTTTCGCGTATAGTCGTGAAAAGCGCCTACCAGCTTGGTCATGCCTGTCCATCTGTCTGTCTGTCCGCGCGTATCAGCTGGGCTTACACTGGACGGATTTTCGAGGTGTTTCATATTGGACACATATAATAAAATATGTCGAGAAAATTCGGAGTCGTTAAAATCGGACACAAATATCTTGCATTTAACATGAAGAAGTAAGTTACATTATCGCCGGCAAAATGAATTCGCCACAAATCATTGTTGTGCAAAAATACGTAGAGGATTCGTTTTTGTGTTCCCATGGTAAAGCGTCCAGTATTTATATTTTGACAGCGACATGTAACGCAACTGTGCTAAAGAGAAAGCCCTGTCGCGTTTCTGTGGCAACGATTTCAGTATTTGTATTGTTGAAAGAAACATATGTAGAGCGACAATTTTTGTATTGTTGACGACATACGGCATTAAACTATTAGGGTGAATATGATATGATATATATATGTTAACTTCAATTGGCTTGACACCCGGTGGCAGTAGTACAGTACACATTTACACAAAAACAATACACAGAACAACACAATGAAACACAATACCTAGAACAGAACATATATAACAATAAGAATACATAATTTACAAAATTAAATAGAAGCATACAAAACATAAAACCGTATACAAAATGGTACAAAGTAGAACCAAAGAATATGAAAGAAGCGGCAAAATTCATATGATCTATATCAAACTTCATATGATCTGTAAACAAGCTTCATATAATCTGTAAAAACTTCATATGAACTGTATAAACTTCTTGTTATCTCTGTAAACTTCATATGATCTGTATAAATATAATGTGGTCTCTGTAAACTGCGTATGATCTATATAAAATTCATATGATCTGTATAAACTTTATATGATTGTATAAATTTCAAGTGATCTGTATAAACTTCATATGATCTATATAAACTTCATATGATCTGTAAAACTTTATATGATCTGTATAAATTTCCTGTGATCTGTATAAACTTCATGTGATCTATATAAACTTCATATGATCTGTAAAAACTTTATATGATCTGTATAAAAATGTCATGTGATATTTATAAATTTCATGTGATCTATACAAACTTCATATGATCTGTAAAAACTTTATATGATCTGTATAAATTTCATGTGATCTGCATAAACTTCATGTGATCTATATAAACTTCATGTGACCTATATAAAATTCATGTGATCTATATAAACTTCATATGATCTAAAAAAAAATGCATATGATCTGTATACACTTCATATGATTTGTATAAACTTCATGTGAGCTGTGTAAACTTAATATGATCTATATAAACTTCATACGATCTATATAAAATTCGTACGATCTGTTTAAACTTCATATGATCTGTTTAAACTTCATATGATCTGTAGCAAACTTCATATGATCTGTGTAAACTTCATATGATCTGTCGCAAACTTCATATGATCTGTATAAATTTCATGTGATCTGTATAAACTTTATATGATCTGTTTAAACATCATATTATCCGTAACAAAGTGCATGTGATCTGTATAAAATTCATATGATCTATATACACGTAAACTTCATACGATCTATATAAAATTCCTATGATCTGTTCAAACTGCATATGATCTGTATAAACTTCATATGATCTGTAGCAAACTTCGTATGATCTGTATAAACTTCATGTGAGCTGTATAAACTTAATATGATCTATATAAACTTCATACGATCTATATAAAATTCGTACGATCTGTTTAAACTTCATATGATCTGTATAAACTTCATATGATCTGTAGCAAACTTCGTATGATCTGTGTAAACTTCATATGATCTGTCGCAAACTTCATATGATCTGTATAAATTTCATGTGATCTGTATAAACTTTATATGATGTGTTTAAACTTCATATTATCCGTAACAAAGTGCATGTGATCTGTATAAAATTCATATGATCTATATAAACTTAATACGATCTATATAAAATTCGTATGATCTGTTCAAACTTCATATGATCTGTTTAAACTTCATATGATCTGTATAAACTTCATATGTTCTGTAGCAAACTTCATATGATCTGTGTAAACTTCATATGATCTGTATAAACTTTATATGATCTGTTTAAACTTCATATTGTCCGTAACAAAGTGCATGTGATCTGTATAAAATTCATATGATCTGTTTAAACTTCATATTATCTGTATGACCTTCATATGAACTGTGTATGAACTGTAACCGTTAAGTATAAGCTGAACAACACACAGAGTACGCTAAACTTAGTAACTTATCAATATAGAAGTAATAGAATGTTCCACTTTCAAAATGTATGTTATTGACAGCGGCTTGCAGCGTGACAGTACTAAATGTAACCCATAGTTGCATTTCCTTTGCGACAGTAGTTACCCGATCGAGCCAAAATAGTACGTTTTCGTACATTGCATATTTTGTTACGTTTATGGCGATTTTGGTAACTTGATTTGTTTTAAATGGTTTGAAATACGTGCATCGTCTTTCGGCAGTGATTAAATATTTCAGGCTTCACGTCGTAGCTTATCTTGTGGGGTTTTCTTGGTTGCAAGGATGCGGTGTAATCAAAGAGATGTTCGGAGGAACCTAATAATTTGTTCTTATAATAAAACCAACTAGATGCACTAATTTCTCAAATTTATTTTTGGAATAAAACTCTATAAGTTTCGGACAGTTCCTCTGTCCATCATCAGGGATTTTTCATTGTACACACAACAATGATACGAGGGGGTGCTTATAAGCCGTTAGCCCGACCTGCGTCCCGATGTCGAAAGACGGAATCGATAGTGTCGTTGAAAAGAGGGGTCTGTTCGTGTGCCGAATTGCAAGTCTTTTCTTGCTACAGAGGTTGAAAGGAAGCATGTCAGGCAACGCGCGCAATTTCAACAAAATGGAGACGCGATCTGTCATCAAGTTTTTATTTTCTACAAGGCAAGGCGTTGAAGGAAGTTCACGCCATTCTGACAGAAACATTAGGAGAACATGCACCATTTTTATGCCACCGTCAGAAACTGGGTGGCACAGTTTTTACGTGGTGATTTTTCCACCTGTGATGCGTCTCGTGCTGGACGACCCAAAACAGTCATCACCCCGGTGATTATTGATCAAATTCACGAGCTAATCTTGGAACGCCGGATTTCGGCTTAATCAGTAGTTGAGCAACTGGGCATCTCACGTAAGCGGGTTGGGTTCATCATTCTTGAAGATTTGGACATGTAGAAACTCTCCGCAAAGTGGGTCCCGAAATGCCTGAACACGGATCAAAAACGTCAGCGGTGCCAGTCGTCTGAGCAACATTTGGAATTTTTTCGGCGCGATCCAAAAGATTTCCTGTTGCGATTGTTGACCACGGACGAAACCTGGTTATATCACTATGACCCGGAGACAAAGCAACAATCAATGGAGTGGCGGCATAGCGGCTCACCCCGCCTCAAAAATTTCCGAGTGCAAAAATCCGCTGGAAAATTCTCGCCTCGATTTTTTGGGATCAAGACGGCATCCTCCTCATTGATTATCTTCCAAAGGGCCAAACTATCAACGCGGAGTTTTACTCATCTCTGCTGGTGCAATTGAAGGACATTTTGAAGGAAAAACGCCGCAGGAAGGTCACAAAGGGGGTCTTGTTCTTGCACGACAATGTCCCGGCTCACCGGGCACTTGCAATCCAGAAGAAACTGGCCTACCCGGGCTTCCATTGTCTTGATCACCCACCCTATTTTCCGGATCTGGCCCCGATGGACTACCACCTGTTCCCTGGACTGGAAAAGAAAAACAAATGAGAGGTTGCCATTTTTCGTCCGACGCGGAGATCATTGCTGCCGCGAGACCTGGTTGGACGGACAACCTTCTGAATTTTCTTTGAGTGGCTTGCAAGAGTTGGAGCAACGGGCTAAGAAGTGTATTGAGCTTCGTGGGGAGTATGTTGAATAAATCCCGAGTTTGGTCGCTGTAGCTTGTTTCCTTCCTGGTCGGGCTAAGGACTTATCAGCGCCCCCTCGTATAAACTTGGAGAGTTAGGTTGTATAAACGGGAATAGGCTTCGAGTCGGTGAAAATAAGGTCCTTGTTGGATTTTCGGCTTTGTTGATTGTGGTTTTACGTGTAGACTAACCCAGTGTTGTCTGTTCATTTCACCAAAACAGTTTCCCACTAAGTACTGTTTGAGGTCTGAAGTGTTGACGTAACACTAAGATTCTCCTAACTAATCGTTCACCAATCCTCTGTTGTAGTCTCACTTTCTTGTTCGGAACGTACGACTCGAAATGCAGGGTGCTATGTTCCATGGCGAAATGCGTGATGCCGTCTTCATTCGTACGGAATAGGGAATTTTTGCTTGTGTTTGTGTCACCCATCCTTTTACGATTTTTGTAACTTGCAGTCCGTTCGTGTAGGAATCGTGTGTAAGAGAGGAAAGATTATTCCTTCTGTTCTGATTGTAATTTATGGGGTGAAAAAAAGACATCATGTTTGTGGAATGTAGTAGATATGGTGTGGATTAGTCTTTATAAGTTTTGTAGCTGGATTGTGCGGGACTATAAGAGCCATTTTCGCGCATCACGTTTCTTCTCTTATGCACCGCAGTAATCGACCTGTGCAAGCAGGCCTGGCGGTCGGTGTGTGTCGGCCGGGCTTGCTGTAGCCTCCCCTGTGAACGAGGACACTGTCGGTCTGTTTGAACAATGAGGGAGGCAGTGCAAAATGACTGCCTAAGGGCGTAGAGGAGATGGAGTTCTATTCTGATGGGTTACGCCGTGTGAAGAGGGACAGGGAGATGAATTAAAACACTTGCTTGTTAAAGTATCGTCTTCGTTACATTATGGTGCGCTTCCTTTAGTGGTTCAGTGTTACGGTACACAGAACTTCAAAACTGTCGTTACAGCGGCCACCAGCTTTCCCACATTAATCATTTACCGCTTGATAAAGACTAGGAACTTATGTGTTGTCACGTCGATGTACTGCTGTAGGAAGTTAGAAACTATCTGCGTTGGATACTTGTTTGGTGTGCAGCAGCTGGATCGCGTAACGTGTAAGGACGATGCAACGCAACAGCTGAATTTTTCGATGTACCTGTTCGTCGCGTATAAAATTGTTAGGGGCTTTGTGCGGACTCGTCTTTTTTGATAGGCCTACATTCTCCCTACGTGGGACGTGTTGGCGTGGCGGTTGACATATGCTGTGGGTTGCAGGTTTTATGCTGCACAGGTAGTTGTTTTAGTATGCAGTTATTACCTCATCCAAAAGTATGCACGTGAATATATGCAGGCCTTTGCTGTAGTCCTGCTTACCTTTGCCAAGGCTTTATTGTTCCGTGTTTTGTGTATACTTTTCTACTTCTGAATATCTCCAGGTTGCTTACTTTAAACAGCAAGCAATATTTATTGCAATATGTACTGTAATCTGGTAGAAACAAGGAATTGTGCTTGCAGGCGTTAAGCTAGTCGTTGAGAGCCTGCAAATGAGTTGCTAATTTTGCATGTACTGTTTATGGTAGACTGGTTTTGCTATGTAAGTAACGTACAGACCGGTTCTGGAGCCCCCAGCTTCGTACTTCGTGGTTGCTGGGTGTAAAGCGGCCGGGACATGGAGCTGTTCGCTCACCTTCATGTTGTACTGAGGTTAAGAATGCTTGGAATCACATCGCCACTCCTCCAGTCCAAATGACTGGAGTTTAATTAACGTGGAGACAAAGCTTTACCCATTTTTCGCTTCGTGTGTGTTGTAATTTAGTCTCTGATTTTGCATTGCCGTTCTGTTTATTAACCGTCAACAGTAAAGCAGTTGTACAATAAATTACTCTTAAGACTAATGGCTGAAGTCAAATGAACACGTTTGGAATATCTGCGTAGTCCATTGGGAGTAATTGCACTTTGACCCTTGTTATTGTCTCCATGCTTGGAAAGCGATGTAGTTGGGGTGGAGGAGGCGATGTTTATGCTGGTCTAAGCTTGCCAGGGGAGTTCCTTATTGATTTATACGTCTGTGATCCTGAGGTGTTGAAATAACCTGGATATTGTCGCTAGTATCAGAAGTCTTAACCATCTCTTCTTCATCAAATTAGCCTGAATTTTATCTGAGCCTTGTGGCTCCAGAACATTCTGACGAATTTTCGTCAATTTGTTGTATCATGAACAAAAATTTGTTCGAAGTATTTCTGTGTGTCGCTGTTAAAAAAAAATTAAGGTCTGTAAGTCGACACGGGGCATATAAATTACTTCTTTTCCTCGACCAGTCGCAATATCTAGGTCGTGTCCTGATTGCAGCACTTTCTCCGCTCAAAGTTGTGGTGTGTTCATTTCTTCACGGACAGCGAGTCGTTCCATTACGTGCTTTCAGTAACCAGTTCTGTGCGATACTGGACGGTACCACAGGTGTGTGCCGAATCCATTCAAACTTACCATCCTCACAGAGAAATGAAAATAAAAAGTACTGCCGCTTTAGATAGGACCCAAATACCAACTGTGCCTATAGTATCAGAAAGGCACTTCGAAAATGCGGTGGGTGAAATACCGTACGTTGTTTTGTTGCATAATTCGCTTAGTTTGCTTGTTTTGTATTTTTGTTATTGCTGTAGGAAAAGTGGTGTCGTTCATCACTGATCCCGGATTGTGGGTAGAGAGGGCCGCGACGAGTGATAAACTAAGGCTTGCGAGCCGAAATCTTGGAATGTGCTCGTTAATAGTGTCTTCCGTTGCCTTAAGCATGTTATTTGATGACACTGTCAGTTAAGAGACTTTAGGTATAACGTCGATGGTAGGCGAATGAGTATAGCATTTGTGGAATGACAGTGAAGGGTGAAAACCGAGGTACTCGGAGAAAATCATGTTCAGTGCTTGTGTAAAACCAGGGCGTATTTAGAGGGGTGGTGGGTTTTCGTCGTAACACGTTTGTTGTGTTAAACTTGAATAGACATAGATGACCTCTTTATTATGGGTCCACTGTATGCGTGTGGTGAAGGGGACTCATCTTGTGTCCAGGCGACGCCGTTACTGTGGCCCTGTCACCAGGTCGTGATGCTTCACTGCCTCACGTACATCGTAAGGTTGCATATTCTTCTTGTGTCATAGTTTACTGCTGGCTTGAAGGAAAGAAGTCGCCATGAACTTGCTCGAAATGGTTTTGTTATTATGGTTAATACCGACAGCCTCTCAGCGTTTCGCTGAAATATATATTTACCTGGCATTACTCCACATACTCCGATGATGATTAATGGTCCTTCCTTTCTTCTGTTTTCACAAGGCTTTCAAAGTAAAGATCGATGTAGCTATGTATTTTACAAACGATATGTGGTTCCAGTTGTACGAGAGGAGGAGGAAGTTTTGACTGACAATGAAACGTCTGTAACATTAATAGTAATGCTTGATTCCCGTCACGAACAAGATATTTCACCGTTTTAGTGCTTCCATACCGTCTCTGGTACCCGCCTATTCAGTGTGTACAGGGAGTTAAACGGCAGGAGCGTGTAGCTGACTCTGTTCCATCTAGTTCCGATGTAAAGGATTTGTGGGGCCAAATTTACGCACCCATATATGCCTTCATGGCTTGGTACTTAAACACAAGGACAAATAAATCTTTGTCGTCTTATTTTCGCTCTCTGCGTGTCGTTATCTCGAGTACGCTCTTTTGACCGATTTTTTTTTTGAGGTGGGGTTGGGGGTGTGGCTGCCAGAATCTGGGTTTGCTTCATGCGTTAACCAGTGCAATGTATTGGACTTCTTTAAACACAGTAACTAGCCATCCTTCATTGAAGTGGGCCATGATGTGTTGTAAGCCTACAAATTACAGTTGGGACTTGCATAATTTTAGAAATGAGTACCAGGAGCATTTCCTGGGGGTAAAGGCGGCCGGTGCGTAAGGCTGACAACCTGACCACCATCCTACGCCGTTGTCACGAAATCTGGGAACCTTAACTTCCTGGAACCCTCTGCGCAACTCCAGGCCTGTAACGGGACTGCTGTACCTTTTACTTGCATTACTTTAGGCCCGTTCTCGCTGCACTGCGTAGTCAATGCTTGGGGCCCTTCAGACTGTTCATAATTTATGTAATACCACCCCTCCCCCACTCCATTTCGTGCATTGTTGTACTACTGTCAGTACTCTTCAGTATTACGTTACCACTTTCATATTAAAACTATTAATGTCTGAGCATTTTCTTTTTTATCAAGTGTTTCATTTATGATTTATCATTTTATCGTAAGGTATGTCGCTGTAGTACAGTCGCCATGGTCTGATGACATCAACTTGAATGTGCAGCATATTAACACTCTTTTATATGGCAAGACTGGAAACATAGAAACACTCTGAGCTTTTGAAATAATCTTCTTTAACGCTGCAAGCTATCGCTTCATGCATTCGTGTGCCATTAAGCACGGAGTACGATGGCCAGTGAATCGGGAAATTTCCGGGAAAAAGCAATCGTGCCCGAATGTACTACCACTGCGGTTATACTTTGTCGGGTGTTCAAACCCGAGTGTCATAAACGTACACAGGTCTACAACATACTGCAGTAGATCGACATTACAAATGGCGACACCGCATGACTTTGAGGCTGTATCCGACAAATGCAACATATTAGAAATTAAAGTCTGTACTTGCGTAATAAGTTCTTACTAAATATTCAATGCAGTAGTAGCAGTGGTGGCATTAGTAATATTAGTAACATCAGAAGCTGCAGCTGATCCGTACAAAAAGAAGTACGTAGCAGGTGGGTTTTATGACGTGGGCTCATGATTTCGACGAAGGTTTGTAGCAATGTGTGTATAATTCTTGGATGATTACGCCGTGTCACATAGACCTCGTCTGCCGACGTTGCGGAGAAACAGCCGACCACATCACTCATCACTCAAGAGTGGAACTTTAACCTTGTGTTCAACGCATTACATTTTCAAGACTTGTCAACAAGGGTAAAGGCTGTAGGATGGAACGTAATGAATGAAGTAGAGTAATTAACACATTAGAAAACGTGTTGTAAGTTAAGTTACGAAGTGAACTTCAAGGTTGTCGGAAGGGGAAAAGAAAGTATTGGTTATCTAAAGTAGGGTGAACTGGAAGCAGTATAAGCGTAGAGAAGAAAACCAACTAGATGCTACTGAATGCTTTATTGCACTTATAATCTGCTCAACGTGTTTCGGGCACTTATATGTCCGTCTCCAGGAGCTTGAGACTATACTTGTGTTATTGCTGCATGTGGTGTGATGCTGCAAGGATGGAAAGATATAATAAGTGTTAGGTAGCGTTATGTATGTTCCGTGTTTATGGGAGTACTTGGGACAAGCAGTAGAAAGGCTGCACTAAACGGACGAACTGAGCTTTGAGCGACTGAAGTGTAGGCTAAAGGGCTGTATTTGAGTTCGGGCTGTCTTCGTTGTACGTACATAATCGTGATCCATTTGTGTAATTTGTACACTATGACTTGCTGCCAGCTGTAAATCCTATTAAAAGAAGTGGAAATTAGTACAATAATTACTGAGTTAACACACTTGTTGTTCTTGACAGTGGCTGTATGAAAACAGCTGTTGTGCGTAGGGAATGACGGTCAAGCTTGTGGAGGGTACTTCATTGAAGGAAATAATGAGAAGAGAGGAGGCAAGATAAGGGCAGGTAGGAGATGAGATAATGAGACGAGACGAGAAGAAAAGTAAAGTGTTTCAAGTTACGTAGATACACGTACTTTCGTTTATGAGGAAGTACGTAATAAGTGCTAAGAACAAAGGTCGTAAGTCGTAACAGGAATTAGGTTTGCATAAGCATTTGCTAAATGCACTTTGAATCGTTTGTATTGGTACGGATGTAAGGAGACGTTCTAAACGATTGAGGCGTCAGTTTAGGACTGAGGTGGTTATTCTGATTCACCGCCCCTACAGTCCTGCAGTTTTGTAATGGCGGCGGAGGAGGATCTGCAGGACTAGAAATGTATGTAGGAGGAACGGTCGGATTTATGACTTCTGCTAGAACTCGTTTTCTTTTTTGGTGCTGTGGATTGCAGGAAAAATGTGACTGAGATTTCACATAAGCTTTTGCATTGAGCTGTAGCTCTGATTGGCTGTGTGATTCAAAATCTTTTGGGTGTATGCATGAGTAAAAGATACGGCCAGATCGTAGACAGTTTATTACTGAGTCACAGGTGCCAGAACTTAGTACAGCGCGCATAAGATCTTCGCTATTATGGGGCGTTAAGCAGCGCAGATTGTTAATTAGGTACCGACGTTTTGGAACAACCTATCGGTCCCATCTTCAGCTACCAATCTGCGCTGCGTAACATTCCAGAAGAGCGCAGATTTCATACACCCCGGCGATGATAGTACGCGTAAAAATATATGTTATACGTACATTTCTGGGTATTCTTTTCAAACTGCATGTTTACTGAGGTGTAAATTGTCAGCGGTGTCGCTGTAGTTCTGTGCTTTTATGTGTTAGTAGCATAAATTTGCTGTAGAATTATATATGTATGTCAAAGGAAGCCGAATGGCTGTTAGGGTAGACCCTCTTCTTAGGTGTCCAAAGGTTGGCTGAGGTTCGGGGTTAAATGTGGAGCGGGGCAGGGATGTTACTGGTCTGCGTGTGTATTGTGCCGTGTTGTATAGCAGCAGCGGTCCGTCACTGAGCTGCTCCTCAGCCAGGCATGATATAGCACTCTCTAGAGATACGGTATCTTAGGAAAGAAGAAAACTGCAGTGTGTGTGTTGGCTGAAAGAACAAACAGTAAATAGTGTCTAAATGCGTGATTAGCTTTAAGCAGTCACTTCCAACGCCGAAGGCCGAAGACTGATTGTCAGCTAATCGTGGTTTATACCTGTAATAAGAAACCTATGTTGTCTTCTTTTTTAAAAATGTGACCGCCATCATGCTTCGTTATTTCTATCACTGTTAATTCCGATTGTGATGTGTTCCTGTTATTGGCTGGTTTCTGCGTGCTGGTAAGAACTTCGCGCAACTAACTGTTTCAAATTACTTGAAGAGGGGCCCGCGGTGGCGCAGTTGGTTGAGGCATTGCGCTACAAGCATGAAGGTTGCGGGTTCGATTCCCGATGGTGTCATTGGAATTTTTCATTGACATAATCCTTCCGGCCGCATTATGGCCCTGGGATCGACACAGCCTCTTAACAGAAATGAGTGCCAGGAATATTTCTTATTGGGTAAAGGCTGCCCGTGCATAGGGCTGACAACCTTCATGTGCCGTTTCTCATGGAATTTGGGAGCCTCAACCTCCTGGAATCCTCAGGGCCTGTTCAGGCCTGTACAGAGATTTCTTTACCTTTTACTTTACTTACCAGTAAACAGCGTTCGGCGAACCAGCAGTGCTACGCGTACCATAGAGTGGGAAAGTAGGACCTACAGCACCATTAAAGTGATTAAGGCTGCAGGTTATAAAATTACTCTACTGACATAAGATATGTAGCAGACTGATGTATTACGGAAAAAAGTGCACCTCGAATGGCTATTCTGTTTACTCTGCTCTTTAAAAGACTAGTTGCCTCCTTGCCAAATTACGGTCCCACCTTAGTCCTTCTATAGTCGCAACCACCACTGCCGCCCCCGGTGGTGATGATATTACACTACAGGTCTGTGATTAAATTACTGTGTATGGGACCTTTCACACCTTGTGGTGGTAGTAACTGGACGGTGCGGTCAGTTCTTTTGGCGGCAGGCTATGTGATTTTGTTGTGTGTTGGCTGCCCAGTGGCGCGACCATGATGGTTTCACTTGTGGAAGGCCTATAATTCTGCTATTGAACGATAACTGTCACTTGTCTAGTACATAGGTGTTTCAGAAAGTAAGGTTCCCTATTTTTTTGCCACCAAAATACTTCACATAATAAGATGCCTCTTTCTACAATTATTACTTACTTCATTCACGATTTTTTCACGTAGTCAC
>Ga0123357_10008530_pt1 | contig 12817 bp, 18 predicted proteins | sample TergutEmb28metaG_FD_89873 | JGI IMG/M metagenome (GOLD analysis project Ga0123357, IMG submission 89873) | Embiratermes neotenicus P4 segment gut microbial communities from Petit-Saut dam, French Guiana - Emb289 P4 | ecosystem: Host-associated > Arthropoda: Insects > Digestive system > Gut ... | reverse complement strand
CCTCGTTGCTGCCACTCGACTGAAGGCAGAGCGCTGTACTGCACATGGCTGAACTCTTCAACAGGCACTGTCAATACTGCGCAATGCGGCAGCTCCTCTCTGTCCCGCTTAACGCGTAATTTAAAAATTGTCTTTACTTTTTGATTCACCCTCGTATATATCTTGTGACCTGAAGACATATATTCTATTTTTATATTTTTTTTACTCACCCTCGTTTTAGGAAATAAAATACAAATTTGAATAAAAGTGGCCCTTCTTTGGCTTAAAAAATAATTGTTAATTTTTACTTTCTGTTACAATAACCAGATTATTTATTATCTTCATGTGGCCGGTCCCCTTGTTTTAGTACCTAAATAAAGCTAAACTATACAGGGTTATTCGTAAGTCCGTGAAACATATTAGAAATTCGCAACAAATAAACTACTCAACTGATCATGGTAGTTCTTACGCCGATAGAGAGAGAAACCCTCCAAGTTTTTTACATATTTCACAGGTGCTCAATGTGTCCACATTTGGTAATATGGCAGACATCTATACGATAGTCCATCTCGTTCCACAAGCGTGTCAGCATATCGCGGTCGACCAGAGCCACAGCAGCGGTGATACGGTTGGGAAAATCTGGAGATTAGCGAAGAGTGGAGGCACAAAGAGAGTGTCTTTCACAAACCCCCAGAAGAAAAAGTCGCGCTGGGTTAAATCCGGGGACCGTGGTGGCCACCACATTAACGCGTCATCTTCTTTTCCTGTGCGTCCTATCCACCTTTGCAGCAAGTTTCGATTGAGATACCCTAGCTCGTCTTTGTACTGAGCCGGAGAGTCGTCTTGTTGAAAGATGTAATCATTACTGTCTTCATTCAACTGTGGCATCAGCCAGTTCTCTAACATGTTTCATGGACTTATGAAAATCCTTGTATTTACCAAAGACCAAACTTAACAAATCAAAATTCCATGCAGGAAGAATTAAGAGCACGCTGAAGCCAGGGACTGCTTGCTATCATTCGGTGCAGAATCTTTTGTCTTCATCTTTGCTATCGAAAAATTTAAAGATTAATAAATACAGAATTCTACGTCTGCCTGTTGTTTTATATGGGTGTGAAACTTGGTCGCTCATTAAACGTAGGCTGAGAGTGCTTGAGAATATGGTGTTGAGGAGAATATTTGGGCCCAGAAAGGACGACGTAATTCAGGAGTGGACAAAACTACATAATTACGAGCTGAATGATCTGTACTCCTCACCCAGTATTGTTCGGGTGATCAAATCGAGAGGAATAAGATAGGCGGGGCATGTAGCGCGTAAGGGGGAGAGGTATATATGGGGTTTGTTGGGGAAACCTGAGGGAAATAGAGCACTTGGAAGCCCAAGGCGTAGTTGGGATGATAATAATAAGATGGATCTTCAGGAAGTGGGATGTGGGATGTGGGGGTATGGACTGGATCGAGCTGGCTCAGGATAGGGACAGATGGAGGGCAATTGTGAATACGGTAATGAACCTTCGGATTCTATAAAATGTGGGAAATTCCTTAACTGGCTCAGAACCAGTTAGTTTCTCAAGAAGAACTCTGCTCCATGGAGTTAGTAAGTAAACAAATAAGTAATTATATTTAACAAAACCAAATTAAAATTTGTTCTAAAACCAACGGCTGGACACTACGTCTTTTAGCAACTTCCTGTATTCCCGTGAAAAGTAAATCAGTCTCATTACAGGCCCAGAAATGCCCAGAGGTTTCCACAAAGTTAAAGTTCTCAGATTTCATGAAAACGGAACAGGATGTTAGTAAGGTTGTCAGCCTTATACACCAGCCGCCTTTACCCCCAGGAAATGCTCCTGATACTCATTTCTGTTAGAGGCCATAGTGCGATCGGAAGAATTTTATGTCAATGAAAAATCCAATGACACTAGCTGGGATCGAACCGGCTACCTTCCAATTTGTAGCACAGCAACTTAACCTCTGTGCTACTGTGGTCGGGACAACAAAGTTACGAAGGGTGATCGTGTAGACTAACCTGTATCCAGAAGGTGTTTTTTACTACAAGATGTTACTTTAATCAAATAAAATTCTGTCTGCTCGTTCTTTGACAACGATGTATCAGATTCAGTGAGCTTTCCCTCCAAACTTTTTCCGAACCACTGTTCCTAATAATTCTATAACCCCACGCTCCAGAACACAAGAACATGCCTCTAGACGATACAGGGTGTTTCATAATACCGAAACCAACAAACCTTCGGGCTTTTGCAAGGAAGAAATAAATTCGCCAAGCACTGCACCAAATTATATACTGACTTCATTTTCTTATTACGAAAACGCCTGTTGCTGATATACGAGAAATATGTTCTTTTTCAAACAGAAATGAGTACCAGGAACATTTTCTGGGGTAAAGGCGGCCGGTGCGTAAGGCTGACAAGCTTACCACCATCCTGTGCCGTTGTATCTGGGAACATGAACTTCCTGGAATCCTCTGGGCCACTCCAGGCCTGTAACGGGTTCCTTTACCTTTACTCTTTTTCAGCCGCGTTCGCAAAACTGCGAAGAACGAATATTAGCTCCGTCATGTCTGACCGTCTACCGCGGTAGCACAGTGGTTAAGATGCTGTGCTACAATTCGGAAGGTCGCTGGTTCGATCCCAGCTCGTATCAGTGGATTTTTCATTGACATAAAATCCTTCCGATCGCACTGTGGTCCTGGGGTCGACTCAGACTCCAACAGAAATGAGTACCAGGAGTATTTCCTGGGGGTAAAGGCGGCCGGTGCGTAAGGCTGACAACCTACCACCATCCTGTGCCGTTGTCACGTAATCTGGGAACCTTAACTTCCTGAAACCTTTGGGCCTGTCCAGGGCTGTAATGGGACTGCTTTAACTTTTACCTTTTACCATGTATGACCCTCTACTTGTCCGTCTGTCCTAACGGAACATCGCGGCTCCCACTGGATGGGGTTACATGAAATTTGATGCTTGCGTACTTCTTCGAAAATCTCTCTAGAACTTTCAAATTTCATTAAAATCTGACAAGAATAACGGGCATTCTACATGAAGAATATAACATTACTACAAGTGGTCCTAGAAGAGAAGATGAACGTGGCACGAAAGGGATGAGAGTTTTAGCACTGTTCGGCACCACCATGTCAAAGAAATTTTGGGACACTGGTGTCCTGTAAGTCATAAAAGGGGAAGAGATATACAAGGACAAAGGCACAGGCCTTGGTGTTCGAGGTAAACAGCATATTGTGGTCAGTTGTGGTTAGACCGTTATTGTGTGAGGAATCAAAGAAACCTCTGTATATGCCGCTATATGTATGTGTAAAAGCGGTGTACTGGTGATGCTTTATGAACAATAAGTAACTTGAAGTCATCCCGTTGTGTATCTATAGATTCACTTTATTACTATATACACAGTGGCGCAAAAAGAACGCATTTTTTTCAAATAATTTTAACTTTTTTATTTTCAATATAAAAAATTAGTTTAACACCAAAACACCCTGTAATAAATGCAGTTTTGATTACTTACATTGATTATTCAATTACGGAAAAGTATATCAGAAAGATGGCGTCCTTCTTGCCGTACACACGTCCGGAGCCTCTCCTCAAAGTTCTGCATCACATTTACTAACATTTCTTTTGGCACAGTTGCAATTTCTTCGCGAATGGAAACTTTCAGATCGTCGACTGTACGAGGTTTTCGAACGTAGACTTTTGATTTGAGGTAACCCCAAAGAAAGAAATCGCAGGCATATATCAAAATCATGCGTTCTTTTGCGCCATTACTGTATTACCGTCAACAAAACTACAATAGAATACAATACTAATACAACATGTTTCGACTTACAACAGTCATCTTCAGGCTAAGATAAGAACCGTTAATGCTTTACAGGGTGGTTGTGCGCATTTGGGTTCCCGCTGTAAGCCATATGGGATCCCAAATGCGCACAACCACCCTGTAAAAAATTAACGGTTCCTAGCTTAGCCTGAAGGCGACTGTTGTAAGTCGAAACATGTTACATTAGCATTATATTGTATTGTAGTTGTATTGACGGTAATATATAGTAATAAAGTGAATAAGTAACTTGTGCAAGGATTAGAATAAATTAACAGAAATAGATTAAACTAATAAGTGACATCTTCATTAATGACAAATACATTTAATAGCTATCCACATACGGTTATGCTTGTCCCTGGCTACTTTGAAACTACCACGTATATTCCTTGAGATAAGACACGCTCACCGCTGAACAGACTATCAAGCCGATCCTCATACCTCATGTTACCTACAATACGAACGAGGTATGAAGCCGAATAATCTAGCCAAGGAAGAAATCAAGGATCGGTTATAAAACCCATGCACTTTCATGATAATAAATCCGTGAATTGTTCTTAGCAAGAAAAATGTTTAAAAAAACGTGCAGAGGAATAAAGGCACGCATTTTATATCAAAAGGTTTTTCCGAAAATCGTGCCGTTTGTGAGATAATGTGGGGGGAAGAAAGATTGTGGAGCCAAACTGGACAAAGACAACACAAAATGGCGAAGAGAAGATACGTTTGCATGCTGGATAACGAAGGTAAGAATACAGATACAGACGCCTAACAGTTCATAGTTACTGGATTTGAGGGCAACAATGGTTACGCGAACGCGCTTCGAAGTATGTATAAAAATCCAGACTTTCTACCATCTGACAATCTGCATTCCATCTAGCTCTGACTTTCTGAAATATGCCATCTTCGTTTGTGAGAATAAATAAATATGTTCGGATATTTAGCCAATGACACAACAAATATGTCTAATGAAGTTTATTAGAGGATGATAACAACTACAAGTTTCGGCTTATTCCGGCCTCTATCAGATTTTCATCCGAAAGAGTATTAGTGTTTATATGATTTATGTAGTTATGTAACGAAGGTGAGATTTCATCATTTCTGGTTTTGGTTATTAATATTAATAAGAGACGTGACTGGGGGGGGGATGTTCTGAAATGTGGGTATTGTTCTGACTTCGGGTACAATGCTGGTGTCCTGTAGTGTGGGTATTGTGTTGACTGGGGGTGCAATGTTGGTGTTCGGTAATGTGGGTATTGTGCTGACTTGGGGTGCAAAACTGGTGTCCTGTAATGTTGGTATTGTGCTGAATTGGGGTGCAAGGCTGGTGTTCTGTAATGTGGGTATTGTGATGCCTTGGGGTGCAATGCTAGAGTTCTGTAATGAGGGTATTGTGTTGACTTGGGGTGCAAAGCTGGTGTTCTCTAATGTAGGCATTGTGCTGACTTGGGGTGCAATGCTGGAGTTCTGTAATGTGGGTATTGGGCTGAATTGGGGTGCAATGCAGGTGATCCGCAATGTTGGTATTGTGTTGACTGGGGGTGCAATGCTGGAGTTCTGTAATGTGGGCATTGTTCTGACTGGGGGTGAAATGCTGGTGTTCTGTAATGTGGGTATTGTGCTGCATTGGGGTGCAGTGTTGGTGTTCTGTAATGTGGGTATTGTGCTGGCTTGGGATGCAATACAGGTGTACTTTAAAGAGGGTATTGTGCGGATTTGGGGTGCAATGCTGGTGTTCTGTAATGTGTTTATTGTTCTGACTTGGGGTGCAATGATGGTGTTCTGTAATGTGGGTATTGTGGTGAATCGGGTGCAATGCTGGTGTTCTGTAATGTGGGTATTGTGCTGAATTGGGGTGCAATGCTGGTGTTCTGTAACGTGCTTCTTGGGCTGACTTGGGGTGCAATGCTGGTGTTCTGTATTGTGGGTATTGTGCTGACTAGGGGTGCAAAGCTGGTGTTCTGTAATGTGGGTAATGTGCTGGCTTGGGATGCAATGCAGGTGTTAAGTAATGTGGGTTTTGTGTTGACATGGGGTGCAATGCTGGTGTTGAGTAATATGGGTATGGTGCTGACTTGGGGTGGAGTGCTGGTGTTCTGAAATGTGGGTATTGTGCTGGCTTGGGATGCAATACAGGTGTTCTGAAATGTGGGTATTGAGCTGAATTGGGGTGCAATGCTGGTGTTCTGTAGTGTGAGTATTGTGCTGAATTGAGGTGCAATGCTGGTGTTCTGTAATGTGGGTATTGTGCTTGCTTGGGATGTAATGCAGGTGTTCTGTAATGTGAGTATTGTGCTGATTTGGGATGCAATACTGGTGATATGTAATGTGCTTATTGTGCTGACATGGGGTGCAATGATGGTGTCCAGTAATGTAGGTTTTGTGCTGACTTGGGGTGCAATGCTGGTGTTCTGTAATGTGGGTATTGTGTTGAATTGGGGTGCAGTGCTGCTGTTCTCTAATGTGGGTATTGTGCTGGCTTGGAAGGTAATGCAGGTCTTCTGTAATGTGGGTAATATTCTGATTTTGGATGCAATGCAGGTGTTCTGTAATGTGGGTATTGTGCTGATTTGGGATGCAATGCTGGTGTTCTGTAATGTGCTTATTGTGCTCACTTGGGGTGCAATGGTGGTGTTCTGTAATGTGGGTTTTCTGCTGACTTGGGGTGCAAAGTTGGTGTTCCGTAATGAGGGTAATGTGTTGATTTGGAGTGCAGTGTTGGTGTTCTGTAATGTGGGTATTGTGCTGGCTTGGAAGGCAATGCAGGTGTTCTGTAATGTGGGTATTGTGCTGATTTGGGGTGCAATGCTGGTGTTTTCTAATGTGGGTATTGTGCTGAATTGGGGTACAATGCTGGCGATCTGTAATGTGCTTATTGTGATGACTTGGGATGCAATGCTGGTGTTCTGTAACGTGCTTTTTTGCGCTGACTTGGGGTGCAATGCTGGTGTCCTCTGACGTGGATATTGAGCTGATTTTCGGTGCAATGCTTGTGTTCTCTAATGTGGGTATTGTGCTGAATCTGTTGGCAATGCTGGTGTTCTTTAATGAGGGTATTGTGCTGACTTGGGGTGAAATTCTGGTATTCTGTAATGAGGGTATTGTGCTGACTTGGGGTGAAATTCTGGTTTTCTCTAGTGTGGGTGTTGTGCTGATTTGGGGTGTAAAGCTGTTGTTCTGTAATGTGGGTATTGTGCTGACTTGGGGTGTAATGCTGGTGTTCTCTAACGTGGATATTGAGCTGATTTTGGGTGCAATGCTTGTGTTCTGTGAAGTGGGTTTTTGCTGAATTTGTTTGCAATTCTGGTGTTCTGTAATGTGGGTATTGTGCTAACTTGGGGTGCAGTGCTGGTGTTCTGTAATGCGCGTATTGTGCTGATTTGGGGTGCAATACAGGTGTTCTGTAATGTGGGTATTTTGCTGACTTGGGGTGCAATGCTGGTGTTCTGTAATGTGGGTATTGTGGTGACTGGAGGGGCGAAGCTGGTGTTCTTCAATGTTGGTATTGTGCTGACTGGGGGTGCAATGCTGGTGTTCTGTAATGTGAGTATTGTGCTGACTTGAGGTGCAAAGCTGGTGTTCTGTAATGTGACTATTATGCTGACTTGGGGTGCAATGCTTGTGTTCTGTAATGCGGGTATTTTCCTGACTTGGGGTGCAATGCTGGTGTTCTGTAATGTGATTATTGTGCTGACTTGAGGTGCAATGCTGGTGGTATGTAATGTGGGTATTTTCTTGACTTGGGGTGCAATACTGGTGTTTTGTAACGTGGGTACTTTGCTGACTTCGGGTGCAATGCTGGTGTTCTCTAATGTGAGTATTGTGCTGACTTGAGGTGCAATGCTGGTGGTCTGTAATGTGGGTATTTTCCTGACTTGGGGTGCAATACTGGTGTCCTGTAATGTGGGTATTTTGCTGACTTGGGGTGTAATGCTGGTTTTCTGTAATATGGGTCTTGTGGTGACTGGAGGGGCGAAGCTGGTGTTCTTCAATGTTGGTATTGTGCTGACTGGGGGTGCAATACCGGTGTAATTTATTGCGGGTTTTGTGCTGACATTGGGTGCAATATTGGTGTTCTGTACTGTGGGTATTTTGCTGATTTGGGGTGCAATTTTGACGTTGTGTATTTTGGGTATTCTGGGGACTTCGGGTGCAATTCAGGTGTTCTGTAATGTGGGTATTGTGCTGACTTGAGTGCAGTGCTGCCATTCTGTAATGTGGGTAATATGCTGACTTGGGGTGCAATATTGGTGTTCTATAATGTGAGTATTGTGCTGACTTGGTGTACAGTGCTGGTGTTCTGTGATTTGGGTATTGTGCTGACTTGGTGTGCAATGCTGGTGTTATATAACGTGGGTATTGTGCTGACATGGGTTGCAATCGCGGTGTTATGTAATATGGATGTTGTGCTCAATTGGGGTGCAATGCCGGTGATCTGTAATGAGGGGATTGTTCTGACTTGGGGTGAAATGCTGGTGTTCCCTAAAGTGCGTATTGTGCTGACTTGGGGTGCAATCCTGGTGATCTCTAATGTGGGTATTGTGCTGACTTGGGGTGCAATTTTGGTGTTCTGTGATATGGGTATTGTGCTGACTTGGGCTGCAGTGCAGGTGTTCTGTAATGTGAGTATTGTGCTGACTTGTGGTGCAATGCTGGTGTTCTGTAATGCGGGTATTGTGTTGATTTGTGGTGCAATGCTGGTGTTCTGTAATGTGGGTATTGTGCTGACTTGGGGTGCAATTCTGGTGTTCTCTAATGTGGATATTGTGCTGAATTGTAGTGCAGTGCTGGTTTTCTCTAATGTGGGTATTGTGCTGACTTGTGGTGCAATGCTGGTGTTCTGTAATGCTGGTAATGTGTTGAATTTGGTTGCAATGCTACTGTTCTTTAATGTGGCTATTGTGCTGACTTGGGGTGCATTTCTTGTGTTTGTAATGTGGGTATTGTGCTGACTTCGGGCGCAGTGCTGGTGTTCTGTAACGTGGGTTTTGTGCTGACTTGTGGTGCAGTGCTGGTGTTCTGTAATGCGGGTATTGTGCTGATTTGAGGTGCAATGCTGGTGTTCTATAATATTTGTATTTTGCTCACTAAGGGTTCAATGCTGGTGTTCTGTAATGTGCTTATTGTGCTGAGTGGGGGTGCAATGCTGGTGTTCTCTAATGTGGGTATTTTGCTGACTTGGGGTGCAATGCTGGTGTTCTGTAATGTGGGTATTGTGTTGACTTGGGGTGTAAGCCTGGTGTTCTTTAATGTGGGTATTGTGCTGACTGGGGTGCAATGCTGGTGTTCTGTAATGCGAGTATTGTGCTGACTTGTGGTTAAATGCTGGTGTTCTTTAATATGGATATTTTGGTGACTGGAGGTGCGATGCTCGTGTTCTGTAATGTGGGTATTGTGCTGACTGGAGGTGGAATGCCGGTGTTCTTTATTTTATGTTTTGTGCTGACTTTGGGTGCAATATTGGTGTCCTCTAATGTGGGTATTATGCTGATTTGGGGTGCAATGTTGACGTCCTGTTATGTGGGTATTGTGCTGACTTGGTGTGCAATGCTGATGTTCTCTAATATGGGTATTGTACTGACTTGGAGTGCAGTGCTTGTGTTCTGTAATGTGGATATTGTGCTGTCTTGGGGTTCAATGCTGGTGTTCTGTAATGTGGGTATTGTGCTGACTTGGGGTTCAGTGCTGGTGTTCTGTATTGTGGGTATTGTGTTGACTTGGGGTGCCATTTTCGCGTAGGTGTCTATTTTCTTTACAGCTGGAATCCCTCATTGGGAGCTGCAAAAAGTAGACACCTGCGCATGCTTTGCACCCCAAATCAGCACAATATCCACATTACAGGACAGCAGCATTGCACCCTCATTCAGCACAATACCCGCGTTACTGAACACCAGCATTGCACCCCCAGTCAGCAAAATACCCACAATACATAACACCAGCTTTGCACCGCAAATCAGCACAATACCCACATTACAGTACACCAGCATTGCACCCCATGTCAGCACAATACCCCCACATTACAGAACACCAGCATTGTACCCCAAGTCAGCACAATACCCACATTACAGAACACCAGCACTGCACCCCCAGTCAGCACAATACCCGCATTACTGAACACCAGCATTGCACCCCATATCAGCACAATATCCACATTAGAGAACACCAGCATTGCACCCTAGTCAGCACAATACCCAAATTACAGAACACCAATATTGCACCACAAATCAGCACAATACCCAAATTACAGTACACCAGCATTGCACTCTCAGTCAGCACAATACCCACATTACAGAACACCAGCTTTACACCCCAAGTCAGCACAATACCCCCACATTACACAACACCAGCTTTGCACCCCTAGTCAGCGCAATACCCACATTACAGAACACCAGTTTTGCACCCCAAATCAGCACAATACCCACATTACAGAACACCAGCATTGCACCTCCTGTCAGCCCAATACCCACATTACAGAACACCAGCATTGCACCCCAAGTTAGCACAATACCCAAATTACAGAACACCAGCATTGCACCTCCAGTCAGCCCAATACCCACATTACAGAACACCAGCATTGCACCCCCATTCAGCACAATACCCATATTACAGAACACCAGCTTTTCACCCACATTCAGCACAATACCCACATTACAAAACATCAGCATTGCACCTCTAGTCAGCATAATACCCCCACATTACAGAACACCAGGTTTGCACCCCAAATCAGCACAATACCAACATTACAGTACACCAGCATTGCACCCCTATACAGCACAATACCCACTTTACAGAACACCAGTATTGCACCCCAAATCAGCACAATACCCACATTACAGAACACCAGCATTGCACCCCCAGTCAGCACAATACCCACATTACAGAACACCAGCATTGCACCGCAGTCAGCACAAAACCCACATTACAGAACACCCCCCCTCCCCCAGCCACGTCTCTTAATAGTAGTAATAACCAAAACCACAGATGATGAGATCTCACCATCGTTACATAACCACATAAATCTTATAAACACTAATACTCTTTCGGATGAAAATCCGACGATGGCTAGAATGGGCCGAAACTTGTAGTTATTATCATCCTCTAATAAACATCACTAGAAATATTTGTTGTGTTATTGACTAAATACTTCTACCAGTTTATTCACTCTGACTTTCACGTCGCTAAACGCCGTACAAATTCTGTCAAGGCACACATATATATGATTCTACGTTGCTAACAACACGTACCTTCATTCGCAGGCACAGTACGTGACAAGTTTCAAACCAACATTAACAAATACATGTATGCGCCGCATAACGACATTTCGGTCAACGACGGACCGCTTATACGGCGGTGGACCCATAATATTATGATATTAATAGGAATATAGAAAGTGATCCCGTTACAGGTCCAGTGTTGCCCAGAGCGTGGGTAGAGGTATAGCTCTTCTCTTCCATGACCGCGGCACTGGAAGGGTGTGAGTGGTCAGCAGCACGGCCCGGCCGCACTTTACCGCCGGGAGAGAACCGATACCCATTTTACAGGAGGCTGGGTGGGCACCAGGGCCGGTCTGGAAGGGCAGAAAATCTCGTCCCCACCGGGATTCGATCGCCGGATCGTCCAGCCCGTAGTCAGTCGCTATACCGACTGAGCTACCCGGCCCACAATATTATAATATTATAATATAATAATACCATTCTTTTACATTTGCCTACAGTATTCAGTACAGTAACATACTGTACAGGTTTGTAGCCTAGCAGCAATAGGCTATACCATATAGCCTAGGTGTGTAGTAGGCTATCCTGTACTATCTAGGTTTGTGTAAGTACACGTTCGTACAACGACGGAATCGCCTAATGACGCATTTCTCAGAACGTATCCCCGTCGTTAAGAGACGCATGTCTGTATTCAGTTCCACTCAATTCAGTATTTGTTTATAAAAGTGCTGACTCACCATCACAAATGTCCGTTACCAAGTCGCCACACGTAAAAAAATAGAGCACATTTTTTTTAAACGAAACTCCAAGCAACAAAACACAACGAAGAATAAAAACCATACCAATCGATTCATAAACAGCGCCATATCATTGCATATCATTACATTACGCTCCATCCAGAAAAATAATCAGGTAAAGCAATCAAATTACAGGCCTGGGCAGGCCCTGAGGGTTCCAGAAGGTTGAGGCTACCAGATTTCAAAACAATCGGCACATGAATTTGACGAGGTTGGCGACCCTACGTAACGGCCGCCTTTACCCACAAGAAATATTCCTGGTACTCATTTCTGATAGAGGCTGAATCAGTCCCAGGGCCATATTGCGGCCGGAAGGATTATGTCAAAGAAAAATTCCAAAAACACCATCGAGAATCGAACCCGCCACCTTCTGGCTTGAACCGCAGTGCCTCAACCAACTGCGCCACCGTGTGTCCTAGAATAATAATCAGAGGTTCACTAATCTTTCAATAAACTTGGATCCACCCTCAAACTTTAGGCGCCAAATGGAAGGAAAGAGGTTTCCTTACTGAGGACCCACAGTTCTGTGGTGACATATATACAAGGCTTATTCAAAGAGTAAGTTGCGTTTCGTTGTGAAAAAAAAAATCGAAAATGCTCTCCTATAAAATTATATTGTTATCAGATTCTACATTCTTCATACTATTTTTCCACAAATTCGCCGCCATTATTGAGGCACTTATCATATTGGGGCACACGTTTTTGTATACCCTCCTCAGTGAATGCGGCCGCCTACGATGTTAGCCACTACTGACAATGTCACAGAGTAGAGTCCTTGAAATCTGAGGAAAGTGCAGGGACAGGTCAGAAAATGTGAAACGTCTGTCGTCATGCACTCTTTTGTTGACCTTACGCACCAAATCATCATTCACCAAAGATGGACGCCCACTTCGCGCCCCATCGTGCACGTTCTCTCGTCCTTCACTGAACATCCGAACCCATTTCCTAACCATGCCATCACTCATCGCATTGTCACCATACACTTGACAGATCTGG
>Ga0123357_10008527_pt1 | contig 12819 bp, 9 predicted proteins | sample TergutEmb28metaG_FD_89873 | JGI IMG/M metagenome (GOLD analysis project Ga0123357, IMG submission 89873) | Embiratermes neotenicus P4 segment gut microbial communities from Petit-Saut dam, French Guiana - Emb289 P4 | ecosystem: Host-associated > Arthropoda: Insects > Digestive system > Gut ... | reverse complement strand
TGAGTGCGGTAATGAACCTTCGGGTTCCGTGAAATGCGGGGAATTTCCTGACTAGCTGCAGACCAGTTAGCTTCTCAAGAAGGACTCTGCTCCATGGAGTAAGTAAGTAAGTAAGTAAGTAATATTTGAGGAGGGGAATATGTGGTCAGAAACATCTGCGTAATATCTAATCAACGCCGCCGCAGCGAATGGAGAAGTAGGCAAATCGCGAGGGCTGACTTCCAAGTTCGGCCCTTGTGTTTAATTTTCATGAGTAGCTATTGGTTGTACATTGTCTGTCCTATTTTTAATGGTATTGCTTACGGTTAATTCGTAAGAGCTCTTCGAATTGACAGCCACGGAGTTCGTTGACGGCATTGCCTCCGTGCCCCATGCTCTGGCGCATCCTCTGAAAGATACCTGGCCTTCTCTGATAGTTTCACGCGCTACCTGAATTCTAGCTACCAAATCCTTTTCTGTTTTCAAGGGATCGAATAAATAAAATTCTTGATCCATACAATATGAACCAACAAGATGCAATATTTACTTTCAATTTATTTCAATAATTAACCTCTACATGTTTCGAGCAGGCTTACTGTTCATTATTAGAAAGTTTTCCCGTTACAGGCTCGGTGTTACCCAGAGGGTGGGTAGAGGTATAGTTACACCTTCCATGACCGCGGCACTAGAAGGGGTTAGTGGTCAGCAGCACGCCCCGGCCGCACTTTACCCCCAGGAAAGACGCGGTACTCATTTTACAGGAGGCTGGGTGGGCCCCAGGGCCTGTCTGGACGGGCGGAAAATCTCGTCCCCACCGGAATTCGATCCCGGACCGTCAAGCCTGTAGTCAGTCGCTATAACGACTGAGCTACCCGGCCTACATCAGAAGGTACTACTCTGTATCTACAGCAGTTGGTATGTGGCGTGCGTTTATGTTGACTGGCTGTTGATGTGACCCTAAAGGAAGACGCACGGAAGCCTGTTTGGTTATGAAGGACACGTTTACAAACACATCTTCCCCGTCTTAAATTACTTTGCTTGACCTCCTCTACAACCCACTAAATTTTGTAAAATCACTCCAGTTACATCATGTATTTGAAGCACACGACCATGGGCCTATGTTTTTTTCTTGTAAAAGTAAGGAAGTGTGATAGAAATGCCTCGAACTTTTTTTTTTAATTTGCCGTTAGGCCAACAGCATACGTTTCGTCTTGTATCACTTAACAGGTCGATTCCTGCTGGAGTCGAGGACAGCTCTAATGTCGTCAATTACGTTACGTAAACTCGTCATGTGGTTCACCTACTGTCCTATCTGAAGCCCTCGCGTGAATGAGCATTGAACTGCCACACCAGATCATGTCGATGCAGACATGAACCGTGATATTTCTTCTTTTTTTTTCACTCTTGGAAGTGCATTAAGGAAAGTGAATCAATTGTTATTGTAAATTAAGACCCAGCGATATATTGTAAGGTAATGTAAGTTACTGAAAATCCACTTAACTGACAAACCCAAATTTGCAAAACCGAAAATAACATAGATCCTCGTTTGATACACTTAAACCTTCAGCGTATATGCTATTACCGTAGCCTTTTCATATTCTTCTACACAGGGACCGACTGTACCTCGGGAATATTGGAAATCATTTGCACTAAGTCTATGTTGAGCATAGTGTGTACAGTACAACACAGGTGTATTTAATGTATTGTGGTGGATTGATGCGTCCTGTCATGAGTGTTCCAGTTTTTCTTGTGTTTCGTTAGGTGAAAGCATTTTGACCTAACTGCGAAACATTTTGTCTTGTATGAGATTCCGGAAGGCTTGGATCGTTTTATCTGGAAGTTATGAAGTGGATTTTTGTTAGAGAACAACATTAAATTATCGATTTTTTAACAAAAATTAGAAATGAACCTTCTCGAAAATTGCGTTCGCGTGAATAGAACGGTTAAATGCGCTATAGATTCTGTCAGTAAAGTACCGATTTGTTAAGCCCATCTCAGAATTTACCGCCGTAGTCATCGATGTTTTGGCAAGAGTGAACAACAGACTGACATGTCAAGTAACAGTTGGCCTTAACAGACTGGCATGTTTGCTTAGTCCGACATATTTTGATCAAATCCGAAATGCATCACTTCTACATCCTATGTAAGTTTCATTCCTTGTATTTCGTTTCAAAACTCACGTTTATTAACCAAGTCTAGGTAGCAGAGTGCTCATCAACAGGTAACGATTACGCAGATTGTCAAACTCCCACCCGGTTATGGAACCGAAATTAAGCGATAATAATGAATTCTATAAGAAATGAGCGTTTGGTTCAATAGTTGAAAGGGAAAATACACAGAAAGAGAGCACGGTAATGTTACTGTATCTCACAAGCCTACTTTTTACCTGGACAAGCTTAGGCTAAAGGTAGACTGTATAGGCCTATTGTTAGTCCATATGCGATAACATTTAACCCCGCCAGAATGAATTTGAGTCATTCGTGAATTCTGATCAATATGTCTTTGGTACTCAAACCATCCTTCTTTTTTCTCGTTCTTGTGGTTCTGATCTATTATTTTCCCCGCTTCATCCTCACCGTCGTCATCACCATCATCACATCTGTACGTTCATGATCTGCAATGAATTTTGTTGAGATCCGTAAAGAATTGAGACAGAAGCGATAGTAAGTAACTGAAGGACATGATTATTGATGTTTGTGTTTCCCGGGTGTGTTGTATTGCTTCCGATCTCACGATAGTCATATGCCATAAAGGACGACACGTCTTCGTAATATTCATTGTATTTTATGGTTACATAATGTAATTGATGTTCTGTGTTTATGAATTTAGAGCTGAAAAACTTTCCGTAGAGAGCCACAAGGTCAGGCACATTTCTGATACTGCTACTACCGAGCAGACCAATCGATTGCTGTCCGTCCTGCATTGGGCAGTATGAAACTAGCGTCGTATCGGTGGTTAATGAATTTTGTATTTCCACCAGTTGTTAGATGTAGGCGTACATGATTTAACGAATCGATCGCCTTCTGAAGGAATCTACCTGCACACGTTTCGAACTACTTGCTTCTTCATTATGTAACACTGTTTGTACCGTTCAATTTTCGGTGTGGACAGCAGCATGATTAGTTTAGAAAAAACTGGTACATATTGTCTTGACTGGGCACCAGAACTGAGGACAACCCATAATATAAAGAGACCCAATAACGCTTATGAAAATTTGACAAATTTCACGCTCTTTAATACGACAGTATTTAAGAGAAATTGCATTCAAGAAGAAATTAAGAGGCTGATACGGTGCTCGCGCGGACTAAGGCGTGGAAGTAAATTGTCTTCGGCTCATCGAACATGTGGATCATGGGTTCGAGTTTCACTCGGGACACGGACATATGCCAGCGACTTGTCTCTGTTTTTGTCCTGTGGAGGTAGAAGTCTTGGGATGGGCCGATTCCTCGTTCAGGGAGCCCTAGCATTGTCTATTACAGTCATGGTTTCAGAAATGCAGAATTGAGACAGACCAGACAGCCTAATGCATAGAAAACTGAAGAAGAAGGAAGAAGAAGAATTAAGTTCAGAATCTTTATCTTCTACTACTCTGTTAAGCACACTTACGATTGAAGTATATAAAGCTGTATAATACGTTGCCGACCCCAGTGGCCGCGCGGTCTAAGGCGTGGTTCTGCGGCTGTTCGCTTGCTGGGATTGTGGGTTCGAGTCCCACATGGGGCATGTATTTCTGTCTGTTCTGAGAGTTTTGTGTTGTCAGAGTTCTCTAGATCGGGCTGATCACTCGTCCAGAGGAGTCCTACAGAATGTTGTGTGTCTGTGTGTGATCGTGAAACCTCGATATTGATGAGGTCCTGGCCCACAGGGGCTGTTGCACCATGGTAAAAGAAAATAAATTCTTCTTTTTGCCATTATTCCTATGGCTCTTCGGCCCATTTTCTGTTCACAGCCTTTCCTTTCTTCTTATCGGTGTGAGGGGAAAATTATGTAGTCTGGTGAAAAGGTCTGAGAAAAAACAGCCTGTTGAGAAGAATATTTGGATAAAAGAAAATGGGATTAACAGGAGAAGCTCTATAGAGCTTCAGTCGGAGACGATTCGTAAAAACGGCGTGTAAATTTGTGGATTGTATTCAGATGGCTCAGGATAATGTCCGGTGGCGATAATACCCTGAACTGACTCTTCTGACTTGGTCTTTTCATGGCTTTCAAACCATGGATGTGACTGCTTGGATGGCACTGGTACTTGTAAGTCAACCAAATGTTTTTTTTCTCTCCAGAATTTCCAATTCATAATACAATACTATTCTCTTAATTCATTTGCCTCTACATGACATTACAGTTGACAGCGTCGTTAATAGGCTTCGAATGAGAAAATGATAGCCGGTATATTTCGCCGTTATATTGCTTTTAGCAGCTAGCAACTAAGCTTAGAATTTATGGTTTCAGAAATGTGATAAGTGCGTTCATTGAGCTTTATGTTAATTATGAATATAAATTCAAGCATTACATGAAGAAAGAGGATTTTTCAATATTAATTGCTATGCTTACTGAATACACATGTAGCAGTCGCGTACCGAAGGGGGGTTTGGGGGTTCAACCCCCCCTCAAAATTCCGAAGGCCCTCCAAAATCGTGCCAAACTCAACCCGATTGTGAAAACTGTTAAAAATTGCTGAATTTAGGGCGCCAACACCCCAAGATATTCGAAAAAAAGGCAGTAAAATTCTAAAACTACTTTGGTTCGCAATTGTTTTACATTAGCAATGAAAAATAAATTGGTTGTCATTATAAATAGTCCTAAAGTACCAAAAATTAAGAAAATTTTACTATATGAAATGAAATTTCTTGTGCCAAATCACAGCTGCCTCCAGAACCCCTGACTAGGGGGCTACCGCCCCTAGATCCCTGTTCTCTCTGTCCTCTGCCCTCAACTGAATTTGTTGAACTCCCCCGAACAAAGTTCCTAGGTACGCCACTGACCTGTAGTCTTTATTTCTATCAAAAACTGGTCAGAGGCGCAATTGAGTCGAAATTTTTAAAATACATCCGTTCTCTCCGCATATTAGAGACTCTTATTCCAGCAGTGTCAGCATCTTTGAAGATGGAGTGTGCTGGAGACGTTTCGCACGGTTTCGGCTTGTCAACATTCAAAATGGATTATGATAGTGCCTTGTAAGCAGGCCTGACCCATTCAGACCTACGAAGTACGTGCAGCGCGTAAAGAAGAAATTGGGATAAACCCATTTCTATTGTGAAAAATGTGCTATTATGGACAACTGACAGTACCGAACATGCGAATAGCTATTTAATGTATCGCTAATCGCGCCGCTTTGAAGTGCGTGTGACTTCGATTGAAGTACATCTTATAAACAAAATCTAAAACAGCTTAGTCATAATTAATTATTGGAGGCATATTGGAATATATGACATGTTATAAATACTGTGGTAAATATTTAAAATGTTGTGCTTTCACCTCCAGCTTACATCATTATGTTCCTTTCCGCCTTCGGAACCATTCTGTCCGCACGAATGTTGGTAGTGACAACGAAGTGACAACGTTCGCTTTATCCTGTGATAGTGGAGGGAGGGAGCTGGTGGGGAATTGAACAGTTCACACAGTTGGGTGAAGCGTCGTCACCTCACTTAAGAATTAAGCTCCTTGCTATGCTAATACAAAGCCACAGATAGTGTGGACTCCAATCAACAGCATACCGCGAAGCAAAAGTAGACGCATGACTTCTCGCTCTTTACAAGCTCTTGTGTGGGTTTCAATACTAAGAAAAAGAGATTTCCTCATGCTTAATTTAGCTTAGTTAGAAATTAAGTACAGCTTCCCACGTGCCTTAAGTCGGTGCTAGATAGAGGAAAGTGGTTAGCCTCACGCCCCGGCTTCTTTGCCTCAGAGAAATTGCCCGTGGTGTCCATTGAATAGGAAGCTGGATAATATCCACAAAACTGTCTCTGTCTTCACGTAACAAATTTAAATAAAAGAAAGGCTGTAATTGCTCCTTTTGGAATCAGGTCTACTTGGTTACGAATACTGAAGAAAAAGCTAAAATTTTACATGCCTTTAACGCAGTCCGCAATTGTTTGTAATTTGCTACTTATTGCAATTATGTGCACAGAACACAATGAAGATTACCGTTATTTTGAATAAAAATCATTAAGTTACAGGAGTTATGAAATTCTCGCGGCGATGACTATGCATGTATATATGTAAAGATTTCTGTCTTCTAGAATTTGATGTATGTGGTAGAAATTTGCCGAAGTTTCGGACCCGAACAAGTGGCATGTTTTTGTGAATACGGTAATTAATATTTGGGTTCCTTAAAATGCGAGGGATGTCTTGACTAGCTGAGGACCTATTCGCTTCTCAAGATGGATTTTGGTCTGTAAAGTTTTAAACAGAAAAACAGAAGACAGGTGTGGTGTTCTTCAGGATTCGAGTCATGCAACATGATGCGACCATATCAAATCTTTATCGTTTAGTCTGAATGAAGCTGGGTTAAATTTGCATGTACGGCAGTTTTATGTAAAGTAACGCCTCTTATCTCAAAGTTACTAAGAGATATATGTTAGAGATTAATTAGTTTTGTATGGTCATTTACAGAAGCGGCACTGCGCGGTAGACGAGGGGTCCATGGCTCCTCCTATTTAAGGCATTCTGTGGGTATGTTTAGTGTTAACGTGTCCTGTGCTTATTGAATGAAGTCCCCCCCGTGCTACATGATTCAAGATATGTTGGCTACATTCGGATCACAGATACCAAGATCATCGATTGAACTGTAAAAACATACAACTGCTCTTACTACAATATCGGTTTTGGTTGACAACTTTCGCTTCGATTGCGAGAGGGGAGTAGCTCGTGAGTTGTCGCATCGTCTGCGTCGTGCTGCTTGTATGGGTGGGGAAAGAGCTTGTGTCAAACAGGAGCAAATTAAAGCGTCAGGCGGTTCCACATGTCAGAAAACGAAGAACTGGATAAAGTACATGACGTACGCTTCGTGCTACTTCGGATACGCGTTACTTTTATCTGTGTGCCATTTAAGACCAGTGGAACATGGAGTGCAAAGATAATTGGTTGACTACAGCAGTGATTCAAAATAGTATGGCGTCCAATTTCTTGGCACCTGTAAAGACAGATCAACAAATATATGAAAATTCCATGCTAGAGGATGATCCGAACGCCAATTCAGCTGTAACTCACGAAGAAAAAATTAAACCAAGATGGGGTCCTCATCACAAAGGAGCTCAGGAGCTAGCAAATCTTTACAGCAAAGGTGAGATTTTTGTTCCGTTTTTAACTCGATCGTCGGATTTGTCTTCGGCAAATGTACTACTGTGTTATAGTTCAGTAATTCATATTTGGTGAAGTTACCCAGTGTGTACGTAATGCAGCGAACGCACGCTTACTTCAATCCCTTGCTGCATTCTGTGATTCCTAGGCTTGTAACACGCCCACTGTGCCGGCAGAAGGATGTGTTCACGCCCATTTTCATTGCCGGCCGACGAGCACAAGGCTTTTCAGACTTTATGTTGTTCTGCACATACCCCAGTTTTATTTTTTGTGAAGTTATGTTCAGTCGTTTTAGCATTTTAATTTAGTGGTATTATTTGATTCTTCTCCAGCTGCAGGTTTTCACAGTTCGACACGCCTTTTGAGGGTTTCATGGCCACTTTAAGTTTCACACAGCAGTAAGACCACTCTTTAAGTTTCTCTTTATCCATTTGTTGATAAAGGAAATTTATTTCAACAGTCCATTACAAGTATTTTGATTTTATTCCTCTTCAGAGTTAACAGAACTGCTCTCTGAACATTTATGTTTTTTCAACTAAACATGTTATACCATCAGTGCAGTATTTTTGAACAGTAAAGAACAGTAAAGAAGCCTGCTCTTGAAATTTTCACTTAAGCATGACATGTGCTGTAATTTTCTTCTGAATAATAAAGCATTCCATCTACAGAATAAAGTTATTAGCATTATTGCACTTCATCAGGAAAGAGTGTCATATGAGAATATTATTTGTAAGGTTGCATTACCCATAGCCAAAAAGTATTTATTGGCTCTCATAACATTTATAATTGACAAAGTAGAAGTGTTCCAGACAAGCGCAGTGGTTTATACGGTCTGTACAAGACACAAGCACAATCTTCATAGACCAGTTGCTAATCTGTGGAGTCTGCTGTGCTGAAAGAAAATAATACATCTTCCTGTCCAGAATGTTTATACAGTGTCAGCTGTTTACAATAATGTTGCCAGAATTCCTTTTGACATACCTCATGCTTTGTTGATGAATTTTTACTGCTGATAAATGTTTGACTCTATGAGATTTGAGGTTTTTATGGTAGTGAATTTAAAGACTTATCAAGACTTAGGTTCAGCAACTGCTCTTCAGTTATAATTGCAGTTTTATTCAGTGATGTAAATTACCAGATCCAGTGAAGAGTCTTGTTAGTTTGTAGCACTATGTAGTTGGGTAAATATGTATCTACATGTTGGAGAAATGTGTCTTTGTCTTCATCATAGATGGTGGGGTGAATGGCTACCAATCCACATTAGAGAAGACTAATCTTTTATTGACACACATCATAACCTCAAATTTAACTGGGTAAATTGTTATGAATGATAGCCCACTGTAGTTACTAAGTCAGTTTTAACATTTTTTATGTATATTTACATTAATTAATTCCTTTTTTGCTTTGAAGTTCATCCTGATGTAAGGTACTGTAGAACAAATAATATTTGTTGATTGCGGGTCATAATATTTTACCTCCCTCTTGAATCATTTCTGCTTGAAGGGAACACTACTTGGTAATTTACATATTTTCAATTTTTACGCAGCAAATAAGCCTAAAAAGAATGAGGCTGAAGTGTACTGAGTGCATTTCAGGTGCCTGACATAATTTACTCCATTCACATTTAATAGTTATGTGATACAAGTTTTCCTAATGGCTTGTTTTCAGCCGAAGTTGAAAATGGGTGGTGATAAGGCACATCTTTTTTTTAGACCATTCTGAATAGGAAATGATGTTGACATTTACCCACACAGATGTTATTGTAACTTTTGTTTAAAGAGATTGTAATTAACCTAACTAGTTATTTGTTCCTGAATAGTGTACAGGACTTCTCTACTGAGTCATGGGCTTTGTTAAACTCTACAAATAGCTGTTCTTCTGTCTTGTTGTACTGCCAGATTTATCCAGTATTTGATGCATACAGAATATCCATTACTATTTTATCTGTTATGTTAGAATCCTCGCAGATTAACCCAGTAAGTTCAATATGTACACAGGTTGCCTTCAGAAAAGTTTGCTGGGTTAAATTTTGTATGTAGTTGATGGAAGATAATGTTCATCAGTAACTGCTACAGTCATGTTGCCTTCCTGGCATCTAGAATTATGAGGTGGCTCATAGATTTTTGTAAAATTTGTCGATCCTTAGACTACATGAAATAAAATTATAAAATGTGGCTTTCATTAAGAGCCTTAACTTTTCATCTTAAATGTCTTCTGACATGATGCAAATTATACAAACTACAATGGAAATTAAATTTATGCCTCTTATTTTTTGGAAGTGTTGCTGTTTCTATCCTGATCTTATATAGTGGGAAATAAGGAATGTGAAATATATTGTACACATATCTTTTTAAGGTGATGCAAAAAAATGAGTAAAATTGTACATTTTTGTAAAGATCATTACTTAAACCTCCTGTTGGTTTTGGGTAAAGTGCTGTTGTAATTGCAGATGAAGTGTGTTCGCATTAAATGTCAGTTTGTTTTGATTGAGTATTGAATTAAGTAAAATTGCAGTTTTTAAGAAACAGGTTATGTCTGTACTGTGTTTGTTAAATACACTATTTATGTGAACCCGTAATTTTTAGAATCCATTACACTATTAGAATAGTATGGTAAAGTTAAAGTTGTCCATATGCTCAATTAACCTTTTGACGCCGGAATTTAGTGGCTGTTCGTCTATTTAAAGGGCCTACTGCTCATCCACTTTAGTTGACGTTCGGTGCTAAAAGGTTAAGTACCGCACCAAGAAGGTGTATGGTAAATAGGAGATACAGCTTCATACACTCTTATCTTTGGCACTAGACGGAGGTGAATGGTCACCTAAATGCCCTGGGTGCTTTACCCTTCGTAGGATATGAGGCAGCGTAGGCTCCGGAGCCAGTCTGGACATAGTGGTGAGGATAACCTCTGCCCTGATGGAAATCAAATCCTGATTTCTTGTTTGTCCAGCTCAAGGTGAAGCCAGTATAGTAATGGATTAAAATTAGGGTTGTTGGTTCTTTTGTTTAAAATGTGGAGCATGTTTTCTTTTGTATGAGAGGTCTAACAAATGTTCTGATTATGGAGCCAAAACCAGAGCGTATCACTGGGCATGATTCTGAATTATTTTATTCCTGCTATGCTGCAGCTTTACGTCAGAACTTGAGACTCCAGGATGCAGGCATAGGTAGCATGAAACTGCCTATTTGACTGTCAGTACCATACTGCCATCACCTCGCAAGTTTACTAGATTTTCTGCAGTCACACTTACAAGGAAGTGTATGACTCCCCAGTAACTAAGGCCTGCTGGTTATTATCTCTGCTCACCAAAGGTGGGTCTTATATTGACAGGGTCAAAGGGAAAGTTTAACTTACCATTAAACAGGAATTGGAATGGGATAGGGCTGTTACAGCAATTGAACATACATTATTTACATTCAAAACTACGGACATATGGTTACATATTAGTTATTACTCTGCAGCTGACTGATGATATGGGAAACAGTGTTATACCCTATCTCGATCTCCAGTCCTTCCTTATATATTCTCATTACTGGTAGCTTGATTTGTTTATACTCTTGTACCTAAAATAGATCTCCAGCTACTTGAAAGAGGGCTCTTTCTGTCTTCATTGTCCTGGATGTTACATCTGTTATGAGTTCTGCATGTCTTGGAGGCGCATTCTGGTTACATTTTAACAGATGAAAAGTCAGACTTGGCTAGCCTTACGAGATCACACTCAATCATGACACTCACAAGTGACCACTTTCTGAGTGCTGGTCCTGAGTTAGAGTGGTTATTGTTCATAATTAAGCAAGTGTAGCATTTCTTGCTTTTACTGAATAAGTCTATTGCAACTTTATGACTAATGATAGCTGTAGCATTGCAAGTCCAGTTTGGATGATAACCAAATTTTCCCATGTCTAATTTAATATGATTCTCATATCCTCTGTCTCTCAAGTCACTGCTTTTGAAAATGTTTCCAATCAAAATTTTGCATTAAATTGTTGTTTACCCCCATACAGACCGCATGTCCAGACATCTCCACTTGATTTAATTGCACGTGACTGGTAGTACATATGTGTAAGTTGTGAAATTTTTAAATTAATGTTGTAACAAATCATCACCATAGGCACAACAGCCCCTTTTGAGCCAAGGCCTTCTTCAGAAGCTTCTGCCAGCTGTCCCTATTCCTTGCAGCATTCCTCCAATTTCTCTCCCCCAGCTTCCTGGCATCTTCCATCACACCCTCTTCCCATCTTAGTTTCGGCCTGCCCCTCTGTCTTCTTCCTTCTGTCACTGCAACGAGAACACTTCTAGTAGGGCTCTGTTCCTCCATATGAATAAGGTCCTGCCCATTTTAATCAATTAATTTTAAGTTTTAAGTTGTAACAAATAGCAGTTAAAAATAGCCTGTACATGGAGAATTATATTTTTTTCTCTCTCGTCATAGCAGGGTTGCTACAATGTGGAACTTCATCCTGAGAAGCACTATTGACAATGAGGTTTGCAATTAAAATAGAGGATAGAGAAAACCTGTTAAAATACATTCATAATTACTCATTTTTGAGCATAAACTGTTATGTGGGAATTGAGGTTCTAACAGTGGTGCCTGTGAGGTGTACTGTCTTCTGGGGTGTGATGTTATGTAGTAAAAGGTAAATGAGTTCCATTACAGGCCTGGGCTGCCCAGAGGGTTCCAGGAAGTTAAGGTTCCCAGATTACATGACAGTGGCCCAGGATGGTGGTAAGGTTGTCAGCCTTATGCACCGGCCGTTTTTACCCCCAGGAAATACTACCGGTACTCATTTCTTTTAGATGCTGAGTCAACCCCAGGGCCGTAGTACAATCGGAAGGATTATGTCAATGAAAAATTCCAATGACACTATTTGGAATCGAACCAGCGACCTTCTGATTTGTGGCACAGCACCTTAACCACTGTGCTACCGTGGTCCCCGATGTTATGTAGTATGTTGGGTAAATAGGTATTGATATTTTGGAGGAACTAGGTGCCTCCATCATCGTGTTAAATGATTCATGTACTCTAATGATTAAATAATTCCTCTGAAACGTCAGTGTGTATCTACCATACTACATGGCATCATATCCCAGAAGACAGTAATCTTTACAGATGTCTGTGTTTTTCTTTTTTCTCAGGCAAACGAACACAAGAATGTATCTGTGTTGGAATCTGTATAACTTTGATGATGGTAAACTTCTTCTTTATTGTCATCCATTTTCGAATGGAGAATCTGAGTACCATTGTGATAGCAGCACTCTGCGGGATCATCACAGCTGACTTAAGTTCAGGACTAGTTCACTGGGGTGCAGACACATGGGGCTCTGTGGAACTCCCCATCATCGGCAAGGTAAATGTTGTATGTGTTATAACTATTGTGTTTCAAGAAGTGTCACAGTGACCTGAGGCTGTGTGGCAGGAACCCTCCCCCCCCCCCCCCCCCCCCCCCCCCCCCCCCGACCGCATCCCCCCCCTCTACCCCCTTCCCCTGGGCGTGGATATGGTGCTCCGCGGGGGCGGCGACGCCCTGCCCGCCCCCCCCGCGG
>Ga0123357_10008526_pt1 | contig 12819 bp, 11 predicted proteins | sample TergutEmb28metaG_FD_89873 | JGI IMG/M metagenome (GOLD analysis project Ga0123357, IMG submission 89873) | Embiratermes neotenicus P4 segment gut microbial communities from Petit-Saut dam, French Guiana - Emb289 P4 | ecosystem: Host-associated > Arthropoda: Insects > Digestive system > Gut ... | reverse complement strand
CTTCCCAAGTCCTTACTATAGTCTTTATTATAGGTACTGTAATCCACGAGTGGAGAAATAGGTATTGTAGTAGCTGAGTATGGACATTAAAAATAACGGGAAAGGAGCCAAAGCATCATCGCGAAGATGAGATCCATACCCACCTAAATGGACCAAATATGACTATATGCAAAGATGTAATAATCATGTAATTGCGGTCGTGAAGAGTTTCTGATACGCTGGATCTAGATTTCTACCCTATAGCTAGTGACTGCAAAAGGGTTATTCATTCCATGTTATTTATAAAAGAGTATTAGCTAAATTGCTCAAATATCATGTACTCATTAGCAATGTAATATCTATATTGACATGTCCAACATCATTTGTAATGATCTATGGGATGAAAATACAGTTAAAGTTAAATAAAATAAAGCACACTGTATACAGGTAGTTTCCTGAAAACTGAAGACTTAGTGAGGTCATTTTATATTCAGGCAAATATGCTATGCTGTGCTACCACAGTTCATAAGCACCTTCAGTGTTGAGCTCACAGGGACTATTATAAGGCACCAATCAGTATATTACTGCATTTTATTCAAGTTACAGGATTACTAATGCAGACACACCATAAATCATGACTAGGGCAGTGCTAGGAAGGTTTAGTGCACTATCATACAATATGCCTTTCACGATAAGTGCATGGATACAAGGATTGAACATTTCCACAGTTCCAATACAATGTTTACAGTTCTAGAACGTGTCCGGTCGGAACCACTGTTGTATGTAAACTGAAAGGCAAACAGTCAAATCCTGTACCAGGACTGAGTTATGCTGACAAAATGTTGGAAGAATTCTGTCATCTTTCACAACAGATATCAAAAGTACATGGGAGGTTAGGATGCAGACTGCGTGCATTCACATATGTTAAGATTTAAAACTGTGACATCCTCAATTCCTTGCATGATAAACCCCTAAATAATAAAGATAATACAGTTTTATTTCAATAACTTATGCCTGAACAGACAAACAGCTACTGACTACTAAGTGAAGCAGAGGTATGCTTACATAGCACATGTTCTGGAAGTAATGGATAAAGCCTGGTTGAACAATTAGTACCATTCATGTATAAAATACATTACACTTATATCAAATACACTAAAAATTATTACCACTGCAATAGCATTAATGTTGGTTATATCATCCCTCAATGTTCCATTTGAACGTTCTGGTACAAAATGCCATCTACGAATCTGCTGGAAAGTAACAGTATCATTCGCATTCCAAGCAATGTTCACTTTCGTATGATGTTCACTGTAAAGAAAACAAATTATTCATGCTATGATACGATATATGATACGATGTGATACGATACTATAATATGATGATGTATGATACACAGTATGGTACATATAACGTTAAACCTACTATGTCAAAGCAATAGTCTGCATATGCAAACAGACCTGACCATCAATTCTGTAATGGCTAAGCATATGAATGAATGAACACTGCAGGCTATTACACAATGATCACCACTTTTTTCATCAATTCGTGCAAAATAATTCACTTCAACAGTTCAGCTCTTCTTTTTCAGTCCTATCCATCTGATTCATGTTCCACAAAACTGGAGACAAGCATTTTATCTTAAGTTTTATGACATATACAAGGTGGTTCAAATGTGACCGGGACTGATGTCGCCAGATTTACACACAAACAGTCCCGGTCATATTTGAACCACCTTGTAATTAAAAAGAAGTATTCAGTAATATAGCTAATGTTTCAAACCAAGAGTGTGTCAGCAATGTAGAATGTTTGAGAATTTTAGAAGGAAGTGATACATCTAAACCAATTTATTTTAAGGACTCTTCCCATTGTGTAACATATTATAATTAATACAATTAATATGCCATGTTTCAGACAAAGGATTGGCCTCCACCTCAAGGCTTGTTTCTAAAACATAATATTACAACAGGATTATTTACAGTGTTCCTTAACACCAACTGCAGTTAAATCAGTGAACACATGAAGTTCCAAAGACATATTAAAAACTGTGTCAATGCAATGACAGTGTTATATCAATTTCATTAATTTTAATACAACAGGCTATGGAAAACGTCCATAAAGTTACTGTGTTTAGATGTCATACAACATTGTCAGAACCTTATTTTTGGTCCAACACTTCTGAAAGTGAATTACATAAGGGTCACTCCAGAAGTCATGAAAAATATTCTTTTGTTCATACAGAATGTTTGCAGAGTGGAAGGTGCAGTATACGCATTTGAAAGCATACATCACGTACCTGTAAATATTAACCATCAGATGGGGGTATAAGTGCATGAGCCACTGGTAAGTGCCAAGCAACTGACACACATTTTGTATGATGAATTTATTGTTTTATTGTGGCGTATACAGTCAACATGAAACAAAGAATATACCAATAAAAGCTCCTTGTGTAATCAAATGTGAAGATGCGAGAAGGACAGTGTTATTACCTGAAGACATATGGACCCATCTCTACAAATTCTGGTGTCACGTTTTGTGGTGTCTGTTGGAACTCTGCAGCATTTGTCCAATTGAAGAAGTAAACTTCTATGTACATTGGAATTGGTGTCTCTTCCCACATTGAAAATGATGTGGATGTGCTTGTAAGACCCATTTGCTGCATAAAAAAGAAGTATTTGTAAGTTTTCAGTCACTTAACTGAACTCTTCAACTCAAGAGTAATGCATCTAGTTTGTTCTATAACAAAATTACATTGAAACTTGGGTAAGGGGCCAGCTAGCCTAATTGGGGATTTGAAGGGTTTTTCCCCATTCTTTCTATGTGAGTGCCCAAACAGTCTCCTAGAACAGGCATTTTATTTACATCCTTCTCACTCAACTGTTCAAAATCATCCTTACATATCACTTGACCATAAACAACATTAGCAACTGATACAGATTCATTATCACCTTGCCAACCAGATGGTCTTTTAATTAAATACCCCCAATTCCCAGATGTTTTAAACACTTTGAATGTTCAACCCCGTAACATATTCTTACTTACATTTTGACATTGTAAATTATACTCCTGAGCCCCAGACTGCAGAAACTGCATGTAGATAGTCTAATAATTTGTCAATGAATAGTATTTCTCAAAACAAGGCCCTTTGTGAAGCGGAACGCAGAATTTACAAATGTATCTAGTTTCACTTCACTTCTTATGTGCAGCACACACTTTACACTGTCTTGTAGGATACTTCTTTTTTCCCTCCCCACCACCAAAATTTTTTCCAGTTTGTATATTCTGAAATCACCAGAGAGTCTGCTTGGCAGGTCCTTTTTAGGACCCCTTGGTGATGTTTGCTTCTCTGGCAATTGAAGGTCATCAGAATTAGACTCACTTCGATTCTGGACTTCTGGCATCCAGGACCTTCCTACCTCGTGCAGAAAGTTCTTGTACTTTACTTTGTTTGCATTTAGTGTCCTGTACACAAAAAAGGTGTTGAAGAGCATACAGTTTGGCAGATACAGTACCACGTTTTTCATCCATTTTACACTTTTCCTCAGAACTCAGTAATAACTGAGGTATGGGTCTGCCCTGTCTACACCCTTGATGAATTTATTGTACTGGACAACAGCATAAGGCTTCTTTATTTCCATGTTCATTTTCCTGTCTTTCCACCCTGTGTTTACAATTGTTGCCTCATGGATCGTACTTATAATTCACACAAGTCTTTTGTCCTTCCACACTCGCACCATTATGTCACCTTTTCTCCAGAATGCTGACTGCCATTTTTTCAAGCGCCTGCCTTCCCCTTCTAGGTCACGTGGAATGCCCCTGTTGGCCCTCATAGTGCCACAGACTCTCACATTTCTGTCTAGTAATGTTTGAGCTAATCTCACACTGTTATAATAAGTGTCTTGATAGACGTGATGATTTTGGCCTATGTTCCTGCTTAAAGTGATAACACTGTGTCCTCCAACTTTTTTCCTTCAGCTGAATGTATCTTCATGTTGCAGATATAACACGATACTGCCTCACACACCATTCTCACCAGCACTCCATATTTTGTTATTTTCCCTGGATTGTATGCCCTAAATTTCAGGTGAACTCACCTTGGTATCATGGCTTCATCAAGTGACAGTTCTTGTTTTGGGCTGTATACTGACCTAAATTTCTGTACAAAATATTCATACATGGGCCAAATTTTGAATAGCCACCCTGAATCCTGTGTTTGCTGCCTGTTGTCAGTTGCCAGGCCTGCCAAATGGATTCAAAATGGTTCCTACTCACAGTGCGAGGAAAAATGGGTGTGGAAATAGTGGGGTCAGTGGACCAGTAGTCTCTTATATTTTCCTTTCTGACTTGTCCCATCAAAATTATTAGTCCCAAAAACTTTCTCATTTCTTCAGGTGTGATATTGGACCACTTCAATGTTTTAGGTGAGACTTTCCATTTTTCGGCAATTTGACTGTGGTAAAGGTTAGAGTGTTCAGTAAATAACTGTATAAGATCGTCACCAATGACTGAACTCACAACTTCAACAACAACTCAGGGTTATCAATTACTATATTCAGGCCTGTGGTTCCAAGGAAAGGCTCACTGCTTGGTTTTATGTCAGTTTTACACCACACATCACTTGTTTTATCGTCAGAGTTCTCCGATTCACTACTTTCTTCCTCTATTATGCTTGTTTCACTGTCACTAGTAACAACTACGACAGAAGATCGCAATGTTTACGTAAACTAGTTGCAGGGACGTCACTGTCACTGTCCAAACTTTCATTGTCACTATTATCAGAGAAATCAGAACGTGTATCCGCATATAACTCACACAAAACATCGTCCTCTTGCAGAACATTCTTATGCAAAGCCATAATTGCAACTGAAGGAAAACAGAGAGAGTATCTGAATGAGTACTCTCCTTGTTGCAGTCTTCTGGTTCTAAAAATAGGGGGTCAGGACCAGTCTGTTTGTAACTTGAGACCAAAGCATCCTGCATCAAGCTGTTGATAACCTTGAAATGATATGTGAGCCAGACAAGCTGACAAATGCATGTGCAGGACATCATGTAAGAAAATGAAGAAACTCGTGGCCCGTCAACAACACATGGGAGAGCAATCAAGAGCTTCCTCGTGACCCGACGGCAAGATGTTAAGTATCATATGCATCAACAAACTATCCACCCTCTTTGGAATTCCCGTAAGTAACAGACAGCTGAAATACAATCACAGTTTGCCCTAATTTTATAAACTGTAAAGCTCACATTATTACTGCTCATTATTCCAACCAGAAAATGTAAGGACAAAGAATCCCTACATGTCATATTGTAGTGTAATTTCCATGGTCATAATGACCAATTTAATAGATTTTCAGGAAGACCAAAACTTACTAAAACAGGTAGAAGAGCAAATTATTTTGGAAATAACATGCATGTAAACAGTCCTTGTCACAGACTGTATAGTAACGAGCAGTAACCCCTCTTGACCAAAACACTTAGGGCATTCTAAAGGGAAACAATAACTTTTAGAGGTATTGTCAAATGCCATAAAGTCTTGTACATAGCCCTCAATTTCCTGCACACTGCTGACATCTGCCCTTTGGAATAAAAAAAAATTTGGTTGACCTTACTGTACACGTCACTGGACGACTTCAACAAAATTTGCACTCTTTGCTGCGAAGATAAGAACATGTTATATGGCATTAAAATTCAAATGCTAGGAATGTTAGTTGTTATTAATATACTGCTATCATAGGAAACTGGAGAAAAGTATTTGATATCACTACAGATTCATTCTTTTGGTGTATCACATAATTTATTGATAATAAACTGTTCAAAAGTTTTGAACTGCAGCCACTGCAGAAAATGTCAGGAGATACTTCAGTTGGTTATTAGGAGGAAAGAAATGTATGGAAAGCCATATTCTCACAATAAAAATACAGTATACACAGCCACAAATTGGACCAAGTTGCATGCTTCAACAGAGGGACCCCAAAATTTTCCAAAAATCCAGCAGGCACCTCCAAACTCTACACACCAGAAGGGTAAGCTCAAGCAAGTTCCATACTAAGGATCCATAATTCTGAGGTGTCCTGTAAACCTCACTGTTATCCAGTAATTTCTGCTTGCTGCACATGAGTTTATATATATTTTTGAATGTAAGAAACAAAAAAAACTGCAATAATAACACAAAAGATAGTATGAGCCATCACTCAAAATTTAGTTGCCCACGGACCTCTCCTTCAATAAATAAATAAATAGATAACTGGACAACATAATATCATGTCCCTATAAATCTCTCCAAAACTGAAACTAATACACTATTACACAGGACGTATTTCTTATTCAATGCCTTTACATGCCACAAAAACTCCAAAATGGACATATTTCAGATGTCTACTGACAGCCACATAATATGTATACACAAATACATTCTCATTGACCTCTGTAACCTATAAAACCACAATCTCGGAATCCAACACACATACACATCACGCTAAAATTACCATAGTACCCTCCACACATGTACAAGAATATAATACTAATCACTGTGTACTGTTATTGGGTTAAACATTATTTACAAATTGCCGGTCCCAGTGGCCGCATGGTCTAAGACGTAGGTCTGTGGCCGCTTGCCTGCTGTGATTGTGGGTTCGAATCCCACTGAGGGCAAAGATATTTGTCTATTATGAGTGCTGTGCGTGCTGTCAGGTAGCAGTCTCTGCGACAAGCTGATCACTCCTCCAGAAGAGTCCTACCAACTGTGGTGCAACGTTGTGTGTGATCTAGAAACCTCATGAATGAGCAGGCCCTGGCCCAATGGGGGCTGTTGCGCAAAAACAAACATTACTTACAAATTCTGTGCTAATTACTTAAGTTACACATCAATGATGGCAGCCAGTTGGCATACACCATGGGCCAGATGATCCAGGACTCGATTTCTGGCATGGACAAGAGATTTTTCTCTTCTCAAGAAATGTCCACACCAGCTCTGGGGCCCATACAGCCTCCTATTCAATGGAAGGCAGAGGTTTTTTCTACCAGGAGCACGTTAAGCAGGGTGTGCAGTTTACCACTCACCTCCATCTAATGCACAGGTTAAAAATGAGTGAAGCTACATCTTCACTCCTCCATATACCTTCATAGTATAAACAGGGACTTTATACAGCACCTTCCAACAGAAATGAATATTGCAAGTTACAATATACGATGCAGGGTCATGCATTAATTTTGAATCAGTATGACTAATTTTAGTTGCTGCTAAAATTAGTCATGGACCCTAGAAAAAAAGGGGGAATAAATGCATTTGAAACATGGTGCTTGAGAAGTATGTTAAAAATAAAATAGACAGAGAGAATAATAAATGATGAAGTCCTTCATAGGGTGAAAGTAGAAAGATTACTTTTAGAAATTTAAAAAAACAGACGCCACTCATGGCTAGAGCATACAATTAGGCATAACAAGTTTGTAGTAAACATCCTTGAAGGAACAAAATCCATAAAAAAAGCCATAAAAAGACCTTGACTACAATATTAAAGCAAGTCGCCAGAAACACAGCAGCTGACAGTTATACGGCAATGAAAAGGAGGGCTTACAACAATTCTAGATGGAAAGCTGCCAACCAATCAAAAGACTGCAGGAGGAGGAGGAGGAGAGGAAGATGATGATGATGATGATGATGACTAATTTACATGGTTACACTCACCCCCTCCAAAACTGCGGCAACAATCATCAGCCAAACTGATCCGATCACACATCCTATAACAAGCAATGCTGCTCCAGTTCCAAACACCAGCCATTTCTTTGTTTTGACAGACAGTGCCATGGCAGCAACAGTCCTTCAGACTGGGGACAACCCTGAAAACAGATTCTTAAAGTTTATACTCATTTCGAACTCAGACGTGTTTGCAGGAAAGAGGACTAATACATAAAAGCGTCACATACTAAAAATATATTTAAACAAACCATGAAAATATAGCATTCTTTACTGATGTCATTAATGGGTCACAAAATCTAGAGTGCAGTAGTTTTTGCCTCATACACGTATTTCAAAACACAGAGTTCAGAACTACAAAACTGTAATTTTATATGTTGATTTTATGGGCATGAAACTTGGTTCCTCACCCTACAGGAAAGATACAGAGTGACGAGTGTTGGAAAACAAAGTTATAAGAAAAATATTTGCATTTATACATAAAAAAGTAACAGAAGAATGGGGTCAGAAAGCGGGAACTACATAATGAAAACCTCCATAATTTTCCTCTTCATAAACTATTATTAGGACAATCAATCACGAGGAAACGGATGGGCTCAGATTGTGGTAGCTTAGCCTTTCTTTTCTTAGAGAAAGAAAATATGCTTATGAAATCACTACACTATTTTTGCATGTGTTGTGTGCCCCTTCCAAAATTTCAACCTTTGAATCGAAGACCAATTTTCATGAAATATGGTGTGCACATTATGCCACTAGAGGCTACCCTAATATCATATGTTTTAACTTCCTACAACTGGTCAAAACACATGCACAAATTTGTCAGATTGGACCAACAGCAGTGACACTTCATCCAGGTCCTGAAATTCTGCATGGTAATAGATCTTTGAAATACATTCCACTTCCACTGAGTAAATTTTTTGTAAAATGTAAAACAAGAAAACTGTGGTTACATGAACCTTGTTTAGCACTTGGTTTGATGATTACGACCAATTTTACAAGGGGGTGCTGATGCATCAATAGTGCAACCCACTTCCCGATGTCGTAGGACGGAATTGGTAGTGTCGTTGGAAAGAGGGGTCTGTTCATGTGCCGAAATGCAAGTCTTTTCTTGCTATAGAGGCTGAAAGGAAGCATGTCTGGCGATGCGCATGATTTCAGTAACACGGAGACGTGAGCTGTCATTAAGTTTTTTTCCTGCAAGGCAAGGCGCTGGAGGAAATTCACGCCATTCTGACAGAAACATTAGGGGAACAAGCACCATTGTATGCCACCGTCAAAAACTGGGTGGACCACTTTAAACATGGTGATTTTTCCACCTGTGTTGTGCCTCGTCCTGTACGACCCAAAACAGTGACCACCCCAGAGATTATTGATCAAATTCATGAGCTGATCTTGGAAGACCGCCTGATTTCAGCTAAATCAATAGCTGAGCAACTGGGCATCTCATGTGAGTGGGTTGGTTCCATCATTCATGAAGATTTGGACATGTGGGAAGCTCTCCGCGAAGTGCATCCTGAAATGCCTGAACACGGATCAAAAATGTCAACGGTGCCAGTCGTCTGAACAACTTTTGGAATTTTTTTGGCACGATCCAAATGATTTCCTGTCGCGATTGGTGACCATGGACAAAACCTGGTTATATCACTATGACCCAGAGACAAAGCAACAATCAATGGAGTGGCGGCATAGGGGCTCACCCCTCCCAAAAAAATTTTGAGTGCAAAAATCCGCTGGAAAAGTTCTCGCCTCAACTTTTTTGGATCAAGACGGCATCCTCCTCATTGATTATCTTTCTAAGGGCCAAACTATCAGCGCGGAATATTACTCATCTCTGCTGGTGCAACTGATGGACATTTTGAATGAAAAACACTGCAGGAAGATCATCAAAGGGGTCTTGTTCTGGCATGACAATGCCTCGGCTCACTGGGCACTTGCAACCCAGAAGAAACTGGCCTACCTGGGCTTCCAATGTGTTGATCACTCACCCTATTCTCCAGATCTGGCCAAATCAGACTACCACCTGTTAACTTGACTGAAAAAACAATTGAAAGGTGACCATTTTTCGTCCGACACGGAGGTCATTGCTGCTGCGGAGACCTGGTTGGACGGACAACCTTCTGAATTGTTTTTGAGTGTCTTGCAAAAGTTAGAGCAACAGGCTAAGAAGAGTATTGAGCGAAAAACTCCCAAGTTTGGTCGCCGTTGCTTGTTTCCTTCCTGATCGGGCTAAGGACTTATCAGCACCCCCTCATATGCATATATGTGTATGTATGTATGTATTATATATATATATACATACACACAAACACACACATCACACAAGTCATATAAAATATAGCTTACCAATCAACAATTACGAACATGGCAGTGATGCGATATTTTAACATTATGTCCAAGACAACACACATGAAATCTGTCCTTCAGCTGTAAGGTCTTCACCAAAATAAGTTGGCAATGATAATTATGGTTGTGGTGGTAGTGATGATGATGATTATTATTATATTTACAGCTGAAAAAAAGTAACTGGACATCATATGGATCAATCCTATGACCACCTGCACAATAGTCCATAACTTTTACTTTATTGCTGGGTTATAAGTTTACATTATCTAAATAAGATGCTTAATAACACCAGATCTTTAGGCCTGGAAGTCTTCAATAGGAAAGTAGGCTCTGTACCTAAAATCATACCTTTGGAAATAATGTTACACAAGTTTGAACAATATGACTTTTTAAGTTTCTCAGTCATTCATTACCTGTTATGTGGCACATCACACTGCATAAATCTGTCTTAAGGCCAGTGTGTCAGGAAAAACATAACTTATTCTAATAGTAAAGTTCCAGCACACATTCTTCAAGTAGTTATCAATTAAACAAAATATGCACAGACAAACAATCATTGCAATTTACAAAAGCAGTGGCAATAGCAAAGGTAACTACTGTGCTACAATAGCAACTATCAGCTGATGATGCTGCAATCACGTTTTGTTAGAGGTTTACAACTCCAAAGTCAAATTTTTCACACTATCAATTAAGTTCATGTTACTGGTTACCAACTTGGTGGCACACCACCATTCATTCATTATGATATAATGGGCAAAATCAGAGAACCAACCTCACTCTAACCTGTTCAAATGTTAAGACATATATTCCTGAAAAATTTAAGGTAAATTATAGAAGACTTGTGTAGAGGCATAATCTTGTTATCTACAACACTGGTGATAATACTACATGCAGTGCTGTGCTATCATAGCACCTACAGTTTAGAGCACATGTCAGAATGTAAAAAACTAGTGCACAATAGAGCTGTCATTGAAGGAATGATGCCCTCACCATAAGCAAAACAATGTAACTTAACCTAAACCAACCAAACAAATGCTATCCTGCATTATCTAAACCTAAACTATCCTAGCATACTCGCGCTAACACGCACTATCCTAGCCAAATCTAACCTAACCTATGCGATAACAGACTACCGTACTATCGAAGTGAAATCAGGTAACAAAAGAAACCGTGTATTACTGAGACGTGAAACACACTGCGTGCAGCGCTGTATAGTGCTGCACGAAATGAAATAATAGTCATTCCGTGGCAACATCTGTGAAATGTGAATGTCAACCCAGCGGTTTGGCGCATCGTATTACAAAATTCCTGTGCTGAGACGTAAATTCTGTATTTAAACTATCTATATGGTAGGTAATAGCACGTCGTAGGTTCCATTAATATCAAGCAAGTGAAGCCTATCAAAGAACAAATTTCCTAAAAACAAACCATTTATCCGCAACTCTTGACTGCGACTACGCATATTTCGCAACACACAACCCACAGACATGCAAAAACGATCATCAACAAATATGCCATCTCATACCAATCCATATCACACCAGTTCCCGTCGGAAATTACAGTCCTCAGTCTTCTTGTAATATATGTTATATTGGTGTTCTGGATGTCTTACGGTGAAGAATTTAAACAAATCCTTCTTAAAAAAAAAAAAAGTACTTCAGTTCTCTATATTTTCTGAAACGAAGAAATTTCGAATTGCTGCCACTCAAACACTCAAATGCATTTCCGTCGGTTGAAATAATTTTGTCATCTTCCACTCAGGCGCTGCAAGAATTTGGTTGGTGCTGCACCCTAGTAGGGTGAAAAAAAAACATGTGTTAATGCCTTGTGTACCTCGACAGAATGATTCATCATGTGATTTGGTATGTCGATCAACTTCGATTCTTGAGGAATTGAATGTATTACCCCAGCATCTTCTGACGATCAGTGCGCTTACTTTAGCAGGGCTGACTCTGGGGCGTAACGTTAGCAGAAGAGGGTTTCATAGTGAGTGAAGTGGTAGAAACAGTGTACAAGTCAGATGAGCGGTGAATGTAGTGATGATAGGGTTAGTAGTAGTGATAATGAAATTGATGACGTAGCTGTAGGCATCGCGATAAGTGGGTACCTGTCACCACGGCATGGCGCGTCCTCAGGCTGCGGACAGAGGAACGGCCTCCAAAATGGAGGGTAGCTGCTAATATATTGAATAATCAGTCGCGAACAACTGACAAGGGGTGTTTTCCAGCTTGGGGGTTGGGCGAGGTGCTAAAAACGCCTCACCGTAAAGAAGTATTTTGTTACGAAATATTCACACAGAAAGCCTTGGACTTGGACTGATACTTTGGTACCCCCTAGGCAACGAAAAACGGTCATGAGATTTGGTACACGGAATGTTAGGAGCATGTATAGGGCAGTTTCACTTACAGCAGCAACCAGGGAATCAGCAAGATATAAATTAGATTTAGTGGGTGTACAGGAGGTTAGGTTGGGACAAAGGGGGCACAGTAAGAGAAGGGGATTATAATTTTGTCTGTGGAAAAGGAAACGAAAATCATCAATTGCGAACAGGCTATTTGTACACCACAGAATGACATCAGCAGTTAAGAGAGTAGAGTTTATTAGTGGTAGGGTGTCATATATAGTTCTGAGAGGTCGCTAGTGTAATATCATTACTCTGAATGTGCCTGCACCAAGTGAGGAGAAAAGTGATTATTCAAAAGGAAGTGGACGTACTATAAAGAAAAACGCAGAAGCTTTAGTAGTTGCTAGTAAGGAGACTGGACTAGAAGTAAATGCTGACAAGACTAAGTACATGGTCATGT
>Ga0123357_10008525_pt1 | contig 12820 bp, 9 predicted proteins | sample TergutEmb28metaG_FD_89873 | JGI IMG/M metagenome (GOLD analysis project Ga0123357, IMG submission 89873) | Embiratermes neotenicus P4 segment gut microbial communities from Petit-Saut dam, French Guiana - Emb289 P4 | ecosystem: Host-associated > Arthropoda: Insects > Digestive system > Gut ... | reverse complement strand
GAGAGTGAGGGAGGAGGAAGAGAGAGAAGAGTGGGTGAGGGGGGGGGGGGGGGAGGGAGGAGGGGGGGAGGGGGGGGGGGGAGGAGGAGGGAGGGGAGGGAAGAAGGGGAGGAAGGAATGAAGGAAAGAAGGAAGGAAGGAAGGAAGGAAGGAAGGTAGGTAGGTAGGTAGGTTGCAGCCTGGATGGAGGCCTATCAGGCTGCAGTCTTCCTTCACTGCTTCGAAGTCAGCCTGGCTGTAGTGTCAATGCTCTTCATTCAACAAACCCACAGGACAAAAGAAATCCCATACATGTAATATCAGAAGTACTGACAGGTAGACTATTAAAAAAAATTCTATTAAAGACCCTACATATTTCAGTGGCCACTATCCTCACAGACAACATGAAAACATACAGAAGGATTTTTCAGACCATCTGGTTTCATGTGATCCCTGGCGATGCTGACCCACTGAAATATGTAGGATCTTTAAGGAATAAAATGTGTTGCTAATAATTTACTCTGTTGGCATAATAGTGAACTTTTATACAGTCATAACGTGTTACAAAACGCATACAAGTGATAACATTTGCTGAATCACCCTGTATTTTATGTACATTAGCAATGTATCTAGTCATGGTGGTTTAGGTCTAAACACAGACAGTCTTTTGGTCATGATCAAGTATTCAAATACATCACATGGTGTCAAAAGACAACCTCCTACGTTTCACAAAAATAAAGGAAACACATGTAAGTATGAAATGTTCCCCAATGAAGTTGCCACTCTTATGTTTGTACAAGCATGGTATATTTTAGATTGAAACTGACACCCTTTCAGGGCATGTCTTTGGTTTCTCTCATCCACTGCAAAGAGCACAAATTGCTCTCTCCACTTCACTTCCACAGAATATAATTATTACTTACTTTATTTGATGATACTGTGAGTAACTCAAAAGCATACAGCACTGACTAACTGGGTAACGGTGCATAATGAATTGAAAAGGTTGTGGAAGGCAGTGGTGACATTCTAATGTAAGACATTATCCTGGCATCTGCCTGCAGACACTGAGGGTAACCATGAGAAACCAGGTAGGGTAGTCAAAGTCATAGCCAAGATTTGGATTTGGCACTTCGAGAACACAAGCCAGAAAGTGTTACTACTTAAGTGAACTAGCTTTGTTTATCAACAATAGATCTAGACCTGTTGGCGCGTTCTGAACCACTTTGAGAGTGAACTGATCTTTCCATCTCTTTTAGACATCTTCCCCACTGACTTTCTGGGAGAATTATAGTCTGGTATCGTCAGTGGAATTTGGTCTATTGTCAGTTTACTGAACAATACAAACACATACGAAGAGTCATAAATGAAATACAGAACATGAAGGATAATTGTATGCATAAAAAGTCAAAAATACAGATTTGATTTCTGTACGTAAGTGTTTTAAAAGTTAGTACAGTAATAACCAATCACATGTAGCAAGTACTTTGTGAAACATCAAAAGTTGTTCAGCTACTAAAACAAATACCTTGATATTTACAGAAACTGCAAATTTTTTACGATGCTCACAGGAGCCTCACAGTAATTCATCATGCAGTACCTATCTGCCATTAACCCTTTGACGCTTAAAGACCCCTATAGTGGTCGGACCGCACCGCTAACATCTAAACGTTGCATTTTATATATTTATTCAACAAATACAGGTACTGAATATTTTAAACATGGTATATACTTTCTGTTTTCCCCCTTCAAAATGCAGTTTGTTTCATAATTCTAATGTACTTGGTTCCTGTTTTATTCACATTTTATGTACAGTGTGTGCTAAAATTTAAAAAAATAATTCCGGCGCCAAAAGGTTAACAGATAAGAAACATTCTCACACATAATCACACACATCAACCAAACAACTGTATGGGGCAAGGTCTTCCTCAAAAGCCCACCAGTGTATCCCATCCTAAACCTACTGCATCTACAATTCCTCCTCTAACAAAATTTCTCTGAGACTGACAGTAACAGTAGCCACTAACTGTACTAAGTGATGTACTTATTTGATGTTTTCTGACAAAAATTCTGAATACACTTCTCATTTCTGCTCTGCATGCTACCTGTCCTGTACACTACATATGACTTAATAGCCTGAATAATATGAGGTGAAAAAGTCAGGGTAGCTCAGTCAGTGAACTTGCAAAGGGCTAGATGGCCAGGAATTCAGTTCTCTGAACCGCAAAGTTCAGGGCATCTGTGGGGTCATCAAGCCTCGTAGTACTCCCAAAGTGGCACTTTTCAAACAGAAAATAAGAACATTACAGCAACCACTAGTGCTGTAGACTGATGCTAAATTGGCATTTTTCTTCTGTGCCCCCTATAGGTCAGTGTGTGCAGGTCAGGCACAGAAGAAAAACTGTATTTCACCTCCAAATCTGACAACATTCAACAAATGAGTACAAACATATGTACACAACTAATATCATAAAAAGAAAAAAGAAACTTGTACTTACCCCATGGTGTGTTGGCCCAACTTCTGAAGGCAAGGGGTACACTGCTGGCTGATTATACACACTACTGCAAAAATCCTTTGCAAATTTACGCTCTATTTCCTTCCAAAATGGTGAGCGCTTCCTCCTTGGTTGTCTTCTGTAGTATGACTCCTCAGACAAAGACAGAGACACATCAGAGCCTGAACGTGAGAATGTCAATCTGTTGCTAAGAGGTGAAAATGAGGAACCACGATAACTTCTTCGACACTCACGCTTTCTTTGCTCTCTACTGAGTGAACGAGACAAATGCCTCTGTTCTCTCTCTGTTGGAGAAGGAGATAATTCAAATGAGATACTAGAAGATAAGGACACATGCCCAGCAGAGAAAGGAGAGAGGTCAGGTGTTCTACGCTTATATTTATCCCAACTTGCGGATCGCCTGCTCTTCAGTGATAATCTCTTCTTTTCTACTTCCTGACTGACTGATCTTCTAGGTCTCTCCTGCATGTCTCGATATTTACTGGATACGTTCCTATACTCTCTGTCTCGACTATGAGATCTTAATTTTCTTTTGGGTAGAGAAGAATCACGTTCTTTATCTCTGCTCACAGATCTTACCAATCTCCTACTCTCATTATGAACATCATTCTTTCTCTTAAATCTTAGTTCATTAATGTCAGATTTCCATTTCTCTGCGCTTGATGCCTTCCTGTACTGATTGTCTTGATCTCTAGATCTTCCCAAACTTTCTTGTTCTTGAAACAATTCACGTTCTTTGCCTCTACTCCCAGATCGTGATCGCCTGGTGTCATTCTGAGTCCTTCTGTACTGTCTATCTCGACTTCTAGATCTTCCCATTCTTTCTCGTCCTACAGATATTTCATCTTTCTTACCTCTGCTCCCAGATCGTGATCGTCTGGTGTCATTTTGGTCACCTTTCTTTCTCACTAATCTGTGTGGATCACTGTGGTGTTGCCATTTTTCTCTGCTTCGTGATCTTGTGCTATTTTTGCCACTGTCAGATCCATATAACTTCCTCTTCCTTCCTGTTTCATCCAGTTCACTTTTAACTCGTGTTGTTTCATGTTTCTTCTCTAAACTTGTGGAATTCCTCTTCTTTTCCTCAGAGGAATTGTTTTGTGGTTTCCTTTTCCTTTCTTCATCTAAATGATCACGTTTTTTCTTGCTCGCTGAAGCTGAAGACTTTCCCCTCTCTGAACTACTGGATACAGACCTCCTCCTTTTCCTCTCACTTGAATAATCCAATCTTTTAACTTCTTTATGTGGTCGCTGGCTGTTAGTATATGAAGGATCTTTTTCACTTTTAATTCCCTCCAGTACTTTATGGTCAGCACTTTTTTCACGTGCTACATGAAATTCTTTCTCTGATATTTCTGTTTTTAATACAGAATGCCTGAATGATTTCCAATCTCCAGACACAAGATCCTTATCATTTACAATTCCAAATTCAGGCACTTCTTTAACCCTTGTAATATTTTCTTTTTTAAACTCAACAGCTTCATCTTTTGTGGGAAGAATAAAGTCACTCTCTGTACCAGGAGGTACAAGATCATCCAGCTCCTTTATGCATGTATCAAGTTTTGTGTCACTTAATGCTGAGTTATTAGGCCTGGTAACCATATGATTTTGATCCCCTGTTTCTCCCTCAGTGACATCTGAAGGCCCATGAGACACTTCTTTCTCCATATCATGCTCCTTATGTACAGATCCTAACTGAATTTCTTTGTTACCCATTTTAATGTCAGAGCTTTTCTCCTTCCTAAGGTTTTCTTGCAACACTCCATCTTTTCCATCCATACAGAGACTTTGCAAATCAGATTTCTTTTCTTTCCCACTTTTATCTGAAGTCGTCCCTTTGTTACTTACTCTATTCTGATAAGAGTACCTGTGACCTCTACCCTTGTCACATTTTTGTATGGACCTTTCTACACTCTTGTCATTATTTTCTCTACTACCACTACCACCACTACCACCACCACTACCTTGTATATTCTTTTCTGCATCCTTCTCCCTGCTCTTTCTGTCTCTTCTATTCCTGCTATCTCTCTCTCTTCTGTCTGCATATCTTTCTCCATCTCTGTCCCTCGCATGTCTTCTTTGCACTCCTCTTAAGTAATCATCTATATTAACTCTCCTACTTCTTTCCACTGTTCTCCCTACACTTCTTTCTCTGCTGACCCGTTTCACCTCAACTGAGGTGCCAGCATGTCTTCTACCATCTTTTCGGATGCTATCATCCCTGCTCCTCCTACGGTCATAGGATTCTCTTCCACCTTTACTCACTGAATGCTTGCTGTTGGATTCATTTTTCCTTTTACTTCCTGAAGGTGACCGTCTGTTCCTATCACTCGTTCGCCTTCTAGTTTTACTCTCCTGCTGTTCATCAGCATTACTTTCACAACTCTCATCAGCATCTGGATTCCATGCATCAACAACAGCTAAGCTATCTAAAAAATCCTCTTCCAAAAGACCATCAAAGAAACTGTCTGGTGGATCATCAACAGCTTCTAGCATTTTCTCATCCAGTTCACCTTCCTCCTGTGTTTTTAGAGCTGTATCATCTTGTGGATCCCCAGCCTCAGTCGTAAGATCACTATCTCTGATATTTAATTCATTTTTAGCGTCTGCAGTCACAAAATTTGGTACTTGCTCTGCAAGGTCTTCTTCACTGCATTTCTTCCTTACTTGATCTTCATTACTTTTGTTCTCACTAGTTCCCACTTCTTTCCCTTTATCATCTTCATTTACAGCTCCGATATTTGCAGTAGCCAATTCATGGTGAACAACCTCCTCAGCCATCACCTGAAAGAAATTTGAAAATGTAACAAAATACTATTTGCCACAATTTTATGTCTGCCCCCTTCCCCTCCTCCTCCATACACACACACACACACACACACACACACACACACACACACTGAAAGATGAAACTGTTAAAAAAAACACTTTTTACACATCTCAGCAGAATTTACTCACTAGTCTACAAATCCTGTAAAAAACACAAATGTAAACAGATGAATAAAGGACCATCAATCACGCCTATATTTGCACAAGATTTTAACTGCCAAGGGTGCTACAAGTTTTGGCTTGCTTGCAAGCCATCATCAGGTACAGACTATAAATGTATATGTAAAAAAGCACATACAGTCATGTGTCACGTAATGACATTTTGGTGAACAATGGACCGCACATACAAGGGTGATCCCACAAGATTGTAATATTATATTATAAAACTTAATACTGCATTACAATTGCCTACAGTATTCAGTACAGTAACATGCTGCACAGGTTTATAGCCTAGGAGCAATAGGCTATGCTATATGGCCTAGGTGTGTCATAGGCTATACTATCTCGGTTTGTGTAAGTACACTCTATGATGTTCATACAACAACAAAATCGCCTAATGACGCGTTTCTCAGAAAGTATCCCCATTGTTAAGCCATGCATAACTGTATATACAACAAAATTATTGATTAAAATGATTGAGATCTCAAAATTGTTGCTCAAAATTATAGAGATCTCAACCTTACGCTGTTTAAATAGGTTTTTATTATCTTCAGCCAAAACTGCGTTCAATTACTACTCAACTATGTATTAAAATATTACACTAAAATTATGCAGTGTGTCTGATGCAGCATTCTGCTAAAAACATGTTCTAATTTCCTCTTTTTAAAGCAGAATGAAAGATTAATGTGGATGCCTTCAAGGGGTGGCAAAATTCTTTTTCCACTTTACGTTGACATTCTCAGCCCAGAAGTTTACTGTGATATCCTTAAGGCATCAATTTATTTTTGGTTTCATGTTAACCTTTGAAGCACCACTGTGTCTTTTAAGCCATGGCAGTAGTATCCCTAGCTGGCCTACTGTGGACTAAACTATACAGCCTAGCACATAGGTAGCATTCAGATCAGGCCAGTGGGGTATACAGGTCTTCGAACACCTGGTACTTTAAAGGTTCATGTGTTGGGCTGTTCAATGTTCACAGTTAGGAGATGTGTCATTCACGTTTGTTGTGGAAGAATGACTGTCTGTTATTCGTGTCAACTGACACATTAAAAACATCTGGAAATCTTTCACAGATTCTACTACATGCACAAGAAAAGGCTGAACTATGAGGCAGAAGGCAGGAAATTGATAGAAGCTACCTGTGACTTTAAAACACAGCTCATGACACATATCTAAAAGAAAAGTGCTGGCTGCAAAAGATAATGATTACAGTGCTTGTATCAAGTCTGCATATGAGCAGGCAACTTGGCTCTTGGCAAACTGAGAAACATAACGACAATGTGTGCCGCAGTTAGCGTGTCGTGTATTATGGCAGAGTTATGTCATGCAAGTTACACAGAAGACAAAATTAATCATTCATTTTCACACAAATCTTCACCATTATAATTGTCATTCTTTATGAAAATTTATTTTCTTCTAGGGATGCAGATCTACTGCATTTTCAATCGAAGTGTCTATTTCAATACATACTATGATTCCATGCCCATTAATATAAAGTAGAGCCAAAATTTCAGAACATGTCTGAAAGAAACAGGTGAGCAGTACATAGCACACTAAAAAAAAAAAATATTTTGAGTGGTTTCTTGTATGATGCTCAGTATCTCTGACTAGCATATAACAGTAAGATAGTAAACTGGTAGAGCACCCTTCCAAAAGCCAACCTCTGGCTTGCCCGTCGCAGAGGGGGGTAACATCTATAGTCGGCTAACAAGGGTAATGGTCCACTGAAGCCAAGGGGACAGGCATCAATCTGAGGGCTCTGTGACACTGTGGTGGCGATAACAGCATCGGGAGGATCGCCTCAGACAACCAGGCAGCAACCAGTTCTATTTATGCCTTCCAATAGAAAATGGCTCTGTGGGTGTTGGCTGTTATTTCCCCAGTATGTGTGGACACATATGGAGACTATGGAAACATCTAGTAAAAACAGACCCCTTAAGCATTGGGACTCTACTGTACAGAGACACATGTACAGTGCTGCTCAGAAGGGGAACAGCAATGCTGATGGACCACCCCAGGGAGCAGACATTTCTGGCAAACCTAGAGACAAAATGCAAAAAACAAAGGGTAAGGACATGCAAAATGCGGCACATTTTAACAATGCAAAAAAACCGCCCAGCAAGCCAGTTCATCTGGCATACCAACATACAGTGCTAATAAACGTAAACCTGTAGAGGTGGTGGGTCTGCAATCAACAAGATCCAAGTAATCCATAGCTGCTAACAGGAACCTTAAATGGGGCAGGTCAGACTGGTACTGGGGGCTTAGTGCAAACAGGGCACAAAACCTTCCACAGCAAACAACGGGTCCTAAATGGTCCATATCTGAGGGATATAAATTTATCCAAATAAATCTGCACCACAGCAAGGCTGCAATGCCCCTTCTTTATTGAAAACTTGCTATAAGGCAGATGGATACAGCATTGATTCAGGAACACTGGATCTATGGGGACTGAATACATGGACTGCGCAACAGGAGGTGGAAACGGTTCTCTGCAGAGCCCAGTGTCGCTCCTAGATCCTGCACTTCTGTCAGCAACACAATGTATGCCTTTCCACCATCAAAGTTCTGCTCCACGGATATGACAACAGTGATGATAACATTAGAGAAGAGAGCATAAGGGAACTTGCCTCAGCATACCTGTGATTCAGAAGAACCACCACCCCCATCGAAAGGTAAGTTTCTGACTACTGTAGTGGGAATAAAAAGCAGCTCATCCTTGGAAGTGATGCCAGTGTACACCACATTATATCAGGGAGTGCAGACATAATTCCACAAGCAGAATGCTTAATGGAACCTACATTAAGTACCAAACTTAATATTCTTCATAAAGGTAAAGAGCCTACATTTGTAATTAGCAACAGGAAGGAGGTTATTAGCTTGATGAAACTGACACTAGGGACTGATATGAGAGGGGACCTTGTGTCCAGTCAGCATGTATGTGATGAAATCTCTTTGTCAGGCCATCCAGCCACACATATACAGTATTTAAGTTGGTGACCTGGAAGTAACCGGGGTCACATATCACAACCCTAAGCGAACCAACTGAGAATCCTGTTGGGAGGACCTAAAGGCAAATTCTGGGGTCTTACCAAGAGTTACATACTTGATGTGGGATGCAGAGCTGGCTGGTGACATGATATTACAGGCCACTGTCTCATCCTATCACCAGAACTCTCTTTCCAAGGACAGTTCTTTTGTGGAATGAGGAGCTAAGCCACTTCAAAGATTCAGCAAGACAGCTTTGTAAAATCCAGCTAAAAGAATAGGTGATTGGGGATCATAAAAGATGACTCTCATCTGTTACAATAAAGCGATCTGAAAGGCATAACAGTCCTCTTGAAGGAACTACTGTCAGGGATTGAGGATGTACCCAAAAGAGACAAATTCATGACAACCATGCTAGTCTGGCCAACATGGTAGGATATATTAAACTACCTGATAGTTTATATACACAAACTGGAAAAGAGACCCTGGAGCACCTTTACAGGGTTCATTTTCCATGATACCAGAGAGGTGAAGTGACCAATGAAGGGCAGGAATGGCCCAACCTGGGAGCATTTGTGGTTAACAAGGACTGTATGCTGTATGGATGCATTATCAATCAGTCCAAAACAGATGGGTGATAAATATGAACAAAGCATTGAAGTCAGCTGGAACTGATGGAATTGTGCCTGCACTACTGCAGTAAGGAATTGGGCAACTAGCAGACATCTGTGCTGTATATTTGCATCCTGTCTGGCAAGAGGGTGTGTACCCACAGCCTGCAAACAAGTTAAGGTGATGTTTACTCTTAACCCAGGAAGGCTAACTATACTGAGGCTCAGGCATATCATCCTATTAATTTACTGTCAGTCATGTTGATGATGTTATAAAAAGTGGTGGGCAGGCATATCAGGGACAAGAAACTGAGATTTGAGCCCTTACACTGAAACCAGTTTGCCTACCAACCAGGTTAAGTCCACTGAAACTGCACTGCACAGTGTGGTCACACATACTGGATGCAGTGAAACACGGGGAAATAGCTCTCAAGAGTTTTTCTACACAGTGAAAGGGACTTTGACAGATCCTTATTTGAAATTATAATAAAAGCTGCTGACCAGCATGGGCTTTGGTGCACAATTTGTTCGTGGGTAAGCTTCATGCAGGGTTGCACAAAAATTATAGCCACACTTGCAGGAGAAATTCTGGAGGGGTCTGTGGCCCAGGGTTGTTGGCAGGGATGTATTTTATGGCCTCTGATGTTAAGCCTCGTTGTGGATGAACTCGTAGGAGGACTCAATGAAAATGGCTGTTACACACTCAGGTACGCAGATGATATTGCTATCCTATGTGGAAAAATCCAGAACACCATCTTAGAGCTTCTTCAGAAGGTTCTGGGTATGACACAACAGTGATGTGACAGAACCCAGTTGTCTATTAACCCACAAAAGATGGTAACAATGCATTCACTAGAAAGAGGGATTTAAGGGGTCTAAAGGAACCAACCCTTTCTGGACACCCACTGTGTCATATACCCTGGACTTATTCTGGATAAAAGATTGACATGGTAAATAAAGTTGAAAAATGTGATGAATAAGACCTACAGGGCTTGTGGGACCTCTAAGAGCACATTTGGTAAAACTTGGAGTCTGAAAACCCAAGTAGTGTACTGGTTAAACACCACAGTGATCAGACCCATGCTGACCTATGGCTCCATCATTTGGTTGCCTAGGATTACATACAAGGTCAGCAGGACAGAACTTAGTAGGTTACAGAGAATGACCTGTCTGTCTACCAAAGGGGCGATGAGGATGGCCCCAACAGATGCAGTTGATGTCCTAATGGGACTCCCTCCTCACCTCACATGATTGAGGTGGAGGCCCAGGCCAGGATCTACATACTACTGTGCCACTAGCAGTGGAAACCTAAATCCATAAATTTCAGTCATGCTAGAAAATCTCGGGACATAAAGCATGCACCCATCCTACAGACAGGAACTGGCACAATGATAATGAGAAAAGCAAACCACAAACCATTCATGGTCAAGTTCCCTGACAACTGTAAATGGTACAACAGGTTCAAACCAGAGAGTAAAGGATGGGTCCAAGACCAAAAAACACACTGGTGCTGGTACATACAGATGGGGCCGAAGAAGGTGACAGCTTCAACCTTGGGCTCCATACGACACTGCTCTGCACTAAAATATTCACCATTAACATTTGTGTAATGGAAAATACAGAAATTGGCTACACATGTAGGAATATCTACATTCTTTCCAACAATCAAGTAGCCACTAAGGCCTTTGGCAGTTTTCAGATAAATTCTAAATTAGTTTGGGAGTCCCATCAATCCCTGGTGAAACTAGCAGAAAATAACAGAATGCAACTAGTATGGGTGCCAGGAAACATGGGGATTGATGGAAATGAAACAGCTTATCAATTAGCCACGCAAGACTCCTTTCACCCACACACAGGCCCTCAGCCTCCCTTGTCACCTCTGCAAAGGTTGCCAGGGGAGTGATCAGGGGCTAGAGGAGTAGGAAACACAAGGAGTGATGGCAGTTCATTTGTAGACAAAGGCAGGCTAAGGGCTTTCTAAAAAGACCTTCCGCTACAGGAGCTTGGGAGTTATTCAACTTGAGTAGAAACCAGCCAAAACAATGACAGGGCTGCTAACAGGGCACCGTCCTTTAAAAGATCTCTTTAAACTGGGGCTGGCAGACAGTCCTAACTGTAATGTGCCTGTGAGGCACTGGCAGTATTAAGATTTAGGAACTTGGGTCATCATTTCTTGAAACCAGGTGACTCAGATGGTACCTCTGACAGCAAAGTACTGAACTCTGTTCCAAGTGCGGGGCTCCTAAATACTTATTCGAAGGTCAGACAACATATCAAAAATGGTCAAGGTGCACGGGTTGCTACAGTGCCTGCCCAAATGTTCTCTACTCTCTACTGGTACAGCAATGAGACTGTGTGAAGAGATACTGTCTGAACAAGTCATCATCTATTGTCAAACTGATTACCTTTTCTGTGACCCTGTCTAAGGTGTTTCAGTACCACATTTTAGTTCAACTTTAAAGGATTCTAACAACGGTATATGATCAGAGTCATGACTCAAATTCTGGATGCTGGCAAAAATCACAGGCTACAATACCCCCATTTCAGTGGCTAGATCTGCCTGTCTTCAGGAAGCAAATACATGTTGTGCATTAGTGCTTCAACAGAAACACACAGCACTCAGTGGGTTAAGGAGCAAATGTGTTCATCACCACATCTGCTATACACTTACAAGGTGAAGAGCATCAAGAGGAAAACATCTGATGATTTTAACCTGCAAATATGATAGAAAATGCTAGCTTGCATGTGTGCAACAAGTGAAAGACAGTGAAATTCAAATGATATTATTGTATCCCTCTGGCCCCTGCAAATCTTACACATATGATACACAGTCAGATATTTTGGGTCCCAGCTTCAAAACAGATTAGAGACAAGTATTCAGAAACCGCAACAGGTGGCACATATGTTATCGCTCATAATGGATCATTATGTACCAATGAGATACAAAACTCAGGCTTTGTTGACTACATATAGCTACTGTTACAGGAAACACTTCTGACTTAAAAATGAAAAATTAATTTTAATATGTTACTGAACAGGCCTCTTGGGTTTCTTTGTTTGCCTTTCTTATTATGTTGTACTTAATGTAAACCACTAATTAAAGTGACCAACTACAAAATATAAAAATGTTTGAGTACTAAAGGGCAAACACAATTATTTATTAACAAGCACTAACAATCACACTCTTCCGTATGTGCAGCTACATGTTTCACCTTACCAACCTAAACCAATCTCCAGCTATAGTTGACAATATGCAAGGAGGAAATTCATGTACCAGTCATAAAAGCATTAAAATAGGGATTGAAATCTCCATCCTACAATCACATTTATTCAGGGGAATTTTCATATTTTATTGCAGTCTGAGGATAGCTGGCAACTGTCAAGCTGAAAGATGGGTATATGTATATGTAACAAGGAGATGTGTAATAAACAGTGGTGTTCAGCTGCCTTTGAATACCAAAATATTTGTACATCAAACCAATGGTACTTCCTGTATTGAGATAAAACAAAATGTACGTACACTGTGGTTGTAAAAAATAGGTATCTCATCAATCCACCCACGTCCCAGCATGCAATTTTCCAGAAATGTACTTAAGGAACAAGATGTGTTGGGAAAAACACAGTTAAATCTGTCAGTATGATTTCTTGGGGGGGGGGGGGGGGGGGATTTAATTTAAAAAAAAAAATGTAAAAGTTTTTAAATTTTTTATAAATAATTAAAAAAAAAAAATTTCTTTTTTT
>Ga0123357_10008524_pt1 | contig 12820 bp, 4 predicted proteins | sample TergutEmb28metaG_FD_89873 | JGI IMG/M metagenome (GOLD analysis project Ga0123357, IMG submission 89873) | Embiratermes neotenicus P4 segment gut microbial communities from Petit-Saut dam, French Guiana - Emb289 P4 | ecosystem: Host-associated > Arthropoda: Insects > Digestive system > Gut ... | reverse complement strand
ATTAAAAACACTAATAAAAAAAAACCCTACGCAATTAACGACCGCACAAGGTAAACCGAAGAGGAACAAAAAGGGGGGGGGGGGGGGAGAGGGGGGGGGGTAGAAGGAAGCTAATGTGAATGTCAAACCCAAAACATTTTCATAACAGTACATTGCACTTAGGATCATGTGAGTCCAGTGACTGGGATTAGCTATTCTGAACAGACTCAACACTGCAGTTCAGACCCCTCACTGTCTTGTGAGGTCAGAAACAGATTCAACTTCTGGTACATTCTGCTCCCTTTGGAATACCCAACAGAGGACACCATCAGGAAACACAGTAATCCTTGTACATGTACCACAACTGAGCAGAACACATGAATAGTATTAAATTTCCCATTATTCTCTTTATTTATTCACACAACTGAAAAAACTCTGCATTCTCCCACAAAGTCTGCAGACCATTTCTGTGGAACACCTACACAGTAAACAAACATATTACTTAATACAGGAAAGGACTTTCTGAACCACTAAAGAATGAGGAAACAGAAACCAAGTATTTCACCCATACCATAAACGTCCTGAATATGAAATTTATTGAGATCAACAGATCTTACTAGTTTCACTACGTGATAACTACATCCATAAAAAATACATGTGTGTCTTAAAGAACACTTTAACAAATCATAAAGAGTGACCTCTTATCAAATTCAAAATGAGGAACACATCTTTGGTGAAATTTGTGAAGCAAAAATGATGAAACATGAACATTTGGCCACATTTTTGATAAAATGTATGGTACATAACCATTATTTTATGAACACTGTGACACTTCTTTGCAGCACAGAATTTCTCAGCTCTTTTAATTTGACACACCCAATTAGATGGAGTGTGAGATTTCTTGAACCCCTCATTAAAGGTGATTTAATTCTTGAAGACTGAAGTCTTACATAATGTTATTATTTACCAGCTGACACAGCATAACATCCCAGGAAACTTGAGTCTTCAGATACACCACCATGGGAACCACAAACCTGGAGTTAAATATGTCAAACTACATGTTATAATGCATTATAAGCACAGAAAAACACAAAGACTTTATTTGATTTTAAACAAATATTGGTTATTCAATGGTAGCTGTGACAGAATAGTCAGTATAATGGCCATGCAACAGGCTAGAGAGCTGAGAAATTGTGGTTAGACTCCAACAAAGTGCAATAGATTTATCTTTCATCCAAAGCAACCAGATGACTGGCTCCGGATCCCACCATTCCTTCTACCCAATCAGTACTGGTGGCTTTCTCTGTGGTGGTAAAGTAGCCAGGGGTGAAGATGAACACTCAACCCATCTGGTGCCAAGATTAAGTCTCTACAGCTCATACAGCCATAGCAGATAATTAATTCTTGTCATGTTGACAAAATTACACATTTCTACAACATATATAATAAGCAACATTTCATCACAATTACCAATTCTACAAATTGATGAACTTAACAAATAAACAAACATCATGTCTTGGTTTACAAAGCCTTCAACTCTATTCACATCACTCTCATAAAATTAAATATACAGTGCTTTATGGACATGGTCTGATCTAAGGCTTTCTATGCTCTCAAAAGCAATGTTACATCCATTGTAAATTTTTATGTTTTCAGAACAGGGATTTTTCAACAGTCTTCTGAGTTTGAGCACTGTGTAGTCAATATTAGGACTCAATTCCTTCAGCCCTGAAGATTCCGACAGCATCTTACTCTGAGACATCAGCGTCAACCTACAAACTACAGACACCAAAACCCAGGATATTACAGTTTCACCAGCCACCCAAAAATAAGACAATTTCATGACCGATGTTTGTTATTGATATGTGTCAATAGGCTACTTTTCTGTGTTGTCCGTTGTGGACAGTGCGGACACTGAAATTGTGGCTCTTTGCCACACTCCAATCGCATATGACTAATCATGTTCTTTCTCCAACGATACACTTTTCCACACCTTGGACACTGAAATGACCCAGACTGGGAAGCAGACCCAGTCCTTGGACCTGACCACCTTTTCACTCTCTCTGCCCCCCAGACACCACCAGCCATGACAGTGGGTAACTGTTGTTCTTCCTTCAGCAACTGTGTTATTTGATCTTCCAGGAAACTTAAGTTGTTACTATAGCTTTGGTTGGCAAGGTTACCGGAGCACAGCATCTTTCCCTGTACATTAACTGCATTAAAATCATGGCTTCCATACATAACTCGGCCATCTCTCTGTAATCCAGGGATCCTACCTGCAAGAAATTAAGAGATTTTCACATCAGTATACGGTATTTATCACAAAAAAATATAAACTACCTCACATACTACACACATCATGCTGTGTCAAATCAAATATGGCACTCAAGAGTAAATAAATAATTGTTGTCCTGTTTAATAACTAAACCAAGGGCACACAAACTTTCCAAAAATCTAGAAGCCACCTTAAAATTCTAGGCACCAGAAGGGGGACATGAAAATAAGTTCCACACTCAGGTCCCGCAAACATTACATGCCACCATGCAAAATCTAGTCACTTGAGCAATCTGCATGGCCAGACTTTGTGCAACCCCAATTTAAACCACGTTTTCCAAAACAACTGAAAGTCATGTTTCTGCTGTGAACAAAACATCCTTGTTGCATTTCATAAACAGTTAAAATAACGTGCTTATGACCTTCCCCTTTCAGGTCATCTTCAGGTCAATATACATGAAAAAATTAGATAAAAATCAAAATATTTACATAACATTGATTACACTAGTTGTAAAAGGAAAGTGAGTAACATAGTTGTGGTATAATTAATTGGATTCTTCTCTAATTTTTTATTTATTTTGATTGAAGATGACCTTATACGAATAGTCAAAATTTGTTATCTTCATTGTTTATGAAATTCAAAAAGGAATTTATGTTACCTGTAGGAACATGGTTGCACTTATGCTGTAGTTACATCACATACAACAGGATGCCATAGACTACGACTTAAACATGTTCGGAGCTGCTTAGGTTATTTTACAATGCAGTTTCAACCACTTACGTTACAGAGCATGAACTGAGTTCAGAATGGTCAGTATGCTAAGATTACAGCTGTGACCTACTTCACATTATGATTAAGACAGTATTCTGGAAAGTTTAAAGAAAACCACAAAAAGGCACAATAACACTGGCTGGTAACTTGGATGAGATTCAAACCAGGTATTTGCTGAAAATATGTCTCAGAGTGCATTAGTTGCCCCATGTTGTGGTTTGTTATTCTATAACCAACCTCCACCTTAAAGGTAAACAAAAACTGAGGACGCATAATTCGTGTGACTCACGTATGCAGTTCATGTAACATGCTACAACTGCTGAAGAATTGAAATTCAAGTGCCACAAAGCAAACAGATATCTGGATAACTTCATAAAGCAAATACAGTTCTTTATGAGGATTGTCTGCTCCCTTCACGAATGTGATACTGTGCAGTCTGACAGAAGTTTACATTTCAAACAGACTTCCTACCTTCATCACATGGAAAACGAGCATAAAAGTTGAGGACAGACAATGCATTATGTCTCTACTCTCCACTTTCATGATGGAGGCAGGAAGTTCTTCTGAAATTATGGTATGCTTCTAACACAGCAGACAGCATTCCATACCAGAACATAATCAAGAACTCACATCTCACAAAGTTCCGTACAATTAGCTCATTTTCTTTACTAATTAAAAAATGTACTGGAAGAGCACAGAACTGTATGGTAATGTCCGTGAAAGTAACATAGCTGAAATCTGTACTAGTAAAAATAATGTTCAAAAATGAATCATTAATTTCTGTAATTAATAATTCATAATCCGTATTTGATTTGCAACACTAATGAAAGCACTTTCTCAGATAGGATTGGACACTTTATTATTAACAAAGTCACAGCACGTGTAGAAGTATAAAACACCACCGACTTGTCATCTTCAGTTCTAACAACTTTTCAATTTTGTTACCCATCTATGCTGTAACATGTATACTGACTATTTCACAGGGTTTAAAGAAACTCAGTAACTAATATTCAACAGAGCTCAAAGGAACTCAGTAAAGACACACAAAGATGAATTGCCTATATGAATTCAGTGTGTTCTGCATTTTATTCAAGATATGGACTAAGTGAGCACAAGCCCTTTGGAAATACAGTATTCATGTACTTGTGTGCAAACATTCAGTAGAAACAGGCAATATTACAAAATATGATCATGCAAAGCACATAGCACCAAAAACTGTTTCAGATGCCGGAATTAACAACTCGTGCTAATGGAAAGAGTGAAGGTATATAATCAGCATTACAGCCCATTGTGAGACTTGATCTTCTTGTGAAAGAACAGCTCCCATCTTTCTTAACCTACAGCATCAGATGAGGTGGACAGCTTAACAAGTGCACTTGTAGCTTTATCATACAAATGGGTTCCAATAGGCAGGAGGCTGGTTGGGTCCCACAGCTGGACTATATGTGGTGCAAAAAAAATCTGTCCTCCCCAGGAATCAAACATGTATTCTGTGGTCATCCTGTCCCTAGCTTAGTCACCATACTAGCTGAGCCACCCAAAATCCCATAGAATGGGTAGTGATACCAAAAATTTATTTGAAGAAGATACCTCCTGAACACAAACAGAGAAAATTACCATAATGCCAAACTGTTTGATAACTCAGTAGAGAATAACCAGTTTATTTTACAAATCATAACCTGTCCTACAGACAATATACAAATATGATTCCTTCACATACACATATCAGTCCTTATCTTCTAATTCCGTTTATATCCAATAATACATACACAATTACTTATTCTAAACATTTCATGGTGACTGAATTCAATAGAACCCTCCGGGTTAGCAGCCACATCATATAGTTAAATAGTGAGTTAGCCAATATTTAGTGAAACATCTCAGATCACACCATCAGTTCTCTGGAGATTTCTGATCTTGTCATCTCATAATGGTGAGATCAGAGTTGGTACTTGAAATACTTGTTTGCTCACTGTTTAACCACTTGATGTGCATGCTAGACCAAAGAAGTTTCACTGGACAATATTATATATTTTACTACATATACCAATTCACAGAAATTTCCGTAAGTAAACATCACTCACTGATTACGGAGCTTCAAGGCTACTTGTCATGATATCAGCAACCCCAATATGACAAGCAAGCCACATTCCAGGACATGCTGGTGACAGCTGAACAATTTTGGAACCTAAAAATACTAATCATTTGTGTCAAAAAAAATGGATTGTGAAGGAAATCATTTTGAGTCCAAAGTCTAACAGCTGGAATATTAAATTCGGTTGAAGTATCTGAATGAATTAAGTAATTTTAAAATCCATATCTAAGAATTAGTTGCAGTAGAGACAATGATGTTTTTTTTTTTAAATGTGGACCACAGGCAGCCTTCAATAAAACTCAGCCTGGCAATCAAGCAGGACATTATCATTCATTGTTCGGCTAAAATTGATCATTTTTATATTAAAAGCAATTCTTATATGTGTAAATAAATAAATAAACCCTAAAGGGGCATACTTTTTAACTCAGCCTTATATTTTTAAAATATTACGCAAGGCCAGAGAGTTTTTAAATAAAAAAAAGTATATCAAATCATGTTCTATATCAATGTCACAAACAGTCACATAATTTCACTTCCTGCATGAAGTTATCTCACTACTGGTACAATCAATGAGTAAACGGTAACTTTCGCTGACATTTCCGCATATGTTTCAGCATGTTGCAATGCAGTTTTGCCCGGTGGTTACAAAACGGACACTGGAACTGTGGCTCTTTGCCACATTCTTGTCGAACATGGCGCACCAGTGACTTGCGATGGCTGTAGACATTGTTACACCGTTCGCAGCGGAACTGGCCTTTAGGATCAAGCAGTGGAAATTTGCTGACTACCCAAGGAGATGCAAGCCAGTGACAGGGTTGAGAAAGAAATAATTTGTGCTTTGCTGGAAAAAGAAAAGAAAGAAACCCAATATTAGTTAATATTACCAGGGATTCTAATGGAGATATACGTCATGCAAGTCAGGCCAACTGAGTTATGTTCACAGAATGCAACTACAGATGTTCAAACACTGTGTACATTATCAAATAAAATGTGTAACACTGCATAATACCAAAAACATAGGTACAGGCAAAAATCCTCAACATGTATTGGGGTTTCTGCACTATGTGGCAGGGGGGTGCATTTTGAAGCAGCTTGCTGTGCTCCCCATCTGCAGAGTTGGAGTGTTTAGGTACAGACAGACTTCCACCTATGCAGGCATGGGGCCCATCGAACCCACCACAGGAACAGAAGGGGTCCGCGTCCATCCAGGCCAATAGGAATGCTGACAGGAAATTGCAAACAAACAATTTTCAGGTCCAGAACTTCAGCCAACACCTGATGGCACATGGTGTAAAAATTTCTTGCAAACATTTTGCTTGTGTGTTAATCATACACAGCAATGCTTAATCTTTCTCATTTGTGGGCCCCATAGTATCAAAAACGGTATCAATATATGCACCAGATTTTGTAAAACAGTGGCTTGAAAATGAGACTCTTATTAATGTTTCCACATTGATTAAATATTTTAAAAATCTGCATTGGATCAGAATGTGTTAAATACCCCAATATTTCTATATGATTCTGAATATGGTATGTCACAGTTGGAAAAATTTTCTTCCTGATAAGACAATAATCACAGTCCATGAAAAAATAATCCTGAAAAACAACATTCCTTTAACATGAAAAAAGAAATTCAGAGCACAGGAATATTACAGCACTGTTGACATCCTTTGATGATGTAAGACATTCAGATCATCATCATCATCATCATCATCACCACCACCACCTTTATGCAGGGTATTTACAATTATATACCTGGAACATGCCATGTTGACAGGGTATATAGTGTTGCAGCTGTTCTGTATTTACAGGTTGTGCTACATGTAACGTTATTGCGCCCATGAAATATGTTTTGACTTTTACATTTTTACATTGATATTATTGTTATTATCATCTATTATTATTATTATTATTATTATTATTATTACAATATGGGCAATCTAAAACAGTATCAGCTGAGGAATGGTAAATGGGATCTCCATGCATTAGATGTGAACAATACTCAAAACCTCTGCATGATGGGAGGTATTCATTAACATATAAAGTAATATAAAATCTCAAATTTCTATCACTGATGAAAAAAAAAAAAAAAATACTATTATCCAACTTATGTAGTATATTTCAGAACACAAAATTATCATATTTCAGCTTGGAAGCATGGAAACAATGTTTAATGTTTTATACACTTCATAATGCTAAACAAATCTAAAATCATACTAAACAGGTGAAACACATAAATGCAGCTTGTAGACCCTGTGTACATACAGAACACACAAAACTTAACGTTCTCCTTGATGATAACTTAATAATGACATTCAATGGCAAAAAATGTACCATTGCTGGTTTATTTAATGATGCCTTTTCAACTGCACTTATTACACGGAATTCTCAGTACTGTGTAATTTGTATTGGCCCTTGAAAAACAAGACTGCATTAAAATCTACTGATATACACAAATAGTACAGAATTTATAAGGCCTTTTTTTTTTCCATATTTCCCATTCTGTACATTACAGTTCAATTATTACAATCTGAATAAATGAAAACACAAAATTTTATTAAAATCAGAATAATATTACAACACACCAGATTCTACACGTTGCGGGCGTCACTCGCCCATCATCAGAGAGCACACAATTGTACGAAAAAAGATAAACAAACAGAGATTGCAAAAGCTTTTTCATTTTTATCTTTTATTATTTTCATCATATTTTACTTTGTTTTTATCTCACATATATTACAGCTCCAGAATGATTAACCCTAAGGAATTCTGTAACATAACTATGCATTCATTTCAACTTTATTAATCTGTTCTTTGGAATAATATTGTTTTACTTTGTACCACTGTAAATACAGGCCTCTCTCCCCCTCTATATTTTTTGTGTGTCCTACCTGATGATGGCTGCTCTGGACAGCCAAAACATGTTGTAGTGTATAATAAAAGACTAATGTACTAGACGTGTATGGTTGTGTTGAGCTGGATAATTAACACCTTATTGAGAAACATGCAACAGGACAATGCCACCCAAGAAAACCTTAAATCCTGATTAAGCTGATATATAGTGCCTCAGAAGCTTACTACTGGTAACAGACCATTTCTGTGCTAAGAATGCTTGCTACAATTTAAACAAATTAGGCAATGAATGCAGCAGTAAATTTTAATTGAAATGTACTCTCAGTCAGGGGCACTTCGGATATTGCTTGTAAAGGGTTAAAAGTGTGCTTATTTGTTGTAACATAATAATGAAATATTTTCACAGCTTCAATTGTGTTACTATTTCTACATTCTAATTATTGTAAGAATGAATTTTCTTCATATGTTGAAGTAAGTTCCCTTTCTGGGTGGTTTTATGCGAACAGTACAAACACTGAAACTGGGGTTCTTTGCCACACTCCAACCTGCGATGACGCGACAGGTTTTTCTTGTAACTGTAAATCTTCCCACAGTCTGGACATACAAAACTGTTACATTGCGGATTACTGAGTCTTCTACAGGTAAACGGCTGTTGCTGGACTCCAGCAGATATTAATGTGTCTTGGACATGAACTTCTTCCGTCAGAAGCCATAATTGTCTGCTATCCCAAGAACCAGGATCTAAAAGAAAAAAGAGCAATGTTATTACTGTTCAAATTTACATTACGATGTATATAGGAAAGTCAAGATCTTAATTATTACATTTCCCACCTCATAAGACACCAGAAAAAGGCCCCCAAAATCACCCTGCATCTTAACACCAGAAGCTCAAATTATACTTAGGCTATTAAATCTGCAAACTACCCTGCAAATTATAGGGTGCATCTTACTACTTGCAGTGTCTTATGAAATGGGAAATACAGTGCTTTTGTGCTGATCACCACACCATCACAGGTTGGTCTTCAAGCTTATACTCAGCCTTAACTCATATTTCATGTGCCACATTCAGTTCCTCTCATTTTTAGAACATTCTTTAGGCAACTGTCAGTCTAACAACTATATTCTTGTACTTCAAACTTATAAAGGTCTTACCTTGACATACAGATGAACACCTGATTTTTATTCTTCTTATGGTGATACTTTGTCCTCACATTTAATGCCTTACGTTTCATAAAATTACTCAACGCATTCACCGCCAAACCCATCACGTGACAGGCTCAAGTTTACTGCATGTTGGTGCCTATCCTGTTCAGTGACACACACTGTTAATATATAGAGACACTACAGACATGGTTTGACATGTTCTGAAAAAGCCAGAACATGTGGTAAACTATTTAAAGTCTTTTACATTTTTTCTCTTCCTTTCCTTTCAACACAGAAGTTAAAAATGCACGTTTTGGTGAAAAAGTGGTTGGCCCAACAAGAAACAATACCAGTACAGGGATACAGCAGTAAATGCGTTAAATGGTTTACACAGCAAAAGTTAATGAAAATACATAAATGTTCCCTTGCATACTAAATCTCTCTGGCATGATTTAATTAGATATTATTTGTATGTACACTACACTCATTTCTACACTATTTACTTTCATTGTATCCAGCTACTGTAAAGACCTCTTATGTTATGAAGACCGCTCAATTTTAGCCATCCAGGAAACTTGGCCAAGTCCCTTCACATAGATTTACCTCTCAAGGTATATCTGGTTCAGTTTGCTAATTACTAAGAATAAAATTAGCTGAGTATGGGTACTTTGGTGTCATTAGCAAGTATAAAGATATTATTTCTTAGTATGTCACCTAAAATATGGAAATAGTAACGTAAAATTATGCAAGGTCAAAGATACTTGAACTGTGAAGATGGGACTGATAGGTTGTCCTGAAACACTGGTGGTAAGAAATTACCACTAATCGCTATGTAATAACCCAGAAGAGTGTAGTTCTCGTCTACTGTACAGCAGAAGCCTGAAATCACGCTAGGAGCAGTACACGTTAGCTAAAAATCTGGTGGTATTGGAGTTAAAATCACATGTGGTTGTATGTCAATAGGTGTCATGGATTTAACAGTTTGCATTATCAGGTACACGCAGAGCTACACTGCCAATATCTGTCCTTCCATTAATGACAATACAGTTCATTTCTACCTTTCTCTGCTACTATTCCTTCTTTTCCTCCTCACAGGACACACAACATCATAAATAAACAGACCTGTAATGTATATGCCCTAATTAGTAACAACACTTGCAGAAAAATTGTTACAATATTTTGAAACTGTGTTTTCTGAGAGAACGTTGTTTATTTTGAGATAAAATGCTGCTTGAAGAAGATTAATTATACTGATCAAACAATTAATATAATCTTCAACGATATAATTTCCTTGAAGAAATGAAGAATAACCTTCCACTGTCAAGTATCATTACTTACTTCATTAACTTCCTACTGCAAAAGAGATAGTTAACAATTCTGCAATTGTTCTTACAGCGTAACAGTTCTGGCACGTTCCTTCTGTTTGGGTAATAATCTTAAAACCAAGACAAGAAAAATATGAGCGTACAGGGAAGGTTTCATTTTCCTCTACACTTTTTGATCAGAACACATTTCATTCCAACAAATATTTATATCTAATATCACATACCAATATTTATGGAGAAATATTAACATTTTATTTGGATGTACACAAAAATAAAAGTAGGTCTTCATAAAACATCTGCTACTCTTCTGCACTTCTAACCAAAATTATAATAATTGATCTATAAATTTTATAAAAGCTTCAAAATATCAAAATGTATTACAAGTCTTTGAATTGTTCTTGAGTTTTTACATGCAGGCAGACTGACATTTAGTAAAAGTAGTATGACATATTTGATTGATTGTATCTGAGTTTTTATAGTTTTGCATGGACAATGAATTTGCTATCAAGTCAACACACATATACACACACACACACACACACACACACACACACACACACAATAGTATATGGCATAGGCCATTCGCTAGTACATTTTAGATTCAAGTATGTGTTCATGTAGAAAAATAAAGTTAAATTTTTCATTAAAAAATGCCAAAAAAACAAGCAACAGATACATGAGTTGTGTAGAAACAAATGACAGGAATAAGGATGGATATTAACCTTTTGGCGCCGGAATTATTTTTTTAAATTTTAGCACATCCTGTATATAAAATGTGAATAAAACAGGAACCAAATACGTTAGAATTATGAACCAAACTACATTTTGAAGAGGAAAAAACGGAGAGTATATGCCGTGTTTGAAATATTATCTATATTTGTTGAATAAGTATATAAAATGCAATTTTTAGATGTTAGCGGTGTGGTAGGACCACTATAGTCGTCGCTAGGCGTCAAAAGGTTAATGGGCTCAGAATGACAGACAGGATGATCAAGACATGTTGTAAAATACCCCAGGAATCAAAACAGCTGGATTCATGATTGCAAGAGTAACTGTAAACGAAAATCAAACATATCCAAATAGCCCTCCTGCCTCCCAATACAATTCCCAAGAACACATCAGGAGTAGAATCAACTACACCATTTTCAGAACAACACATTTCCAAATAAGGTATAGATTTTACTTTGTAGAAACAGTGTCACAAAATATGATACAAGACATTACCACCTTCATAATTATATAGACACACACACACACACATATATACTCACATATAAGTTACGTTATCCAGAATAAACGTTGTAACAATGGTGTCATCACTGTGCTGTAATATGTTGAACAATGTATAAAGTACTATATCAGTATCCAACCAAACATACTGGTCAGCTTTTGTATATCTATCTACATTAACATATTTTTAACATGTTTTGGTTTCTACTAAGCCATCATCAGGAAGAAGTATAGACGGGTATACATACATACGTAAGTTTACAATACAATTTGAGAGCAGTACATATGCATCTCTTAGGAAATGAGACATGGTGGTATAGATATAACATTTGTTACAGTCTGCCATAATTTATGATTATTGACAGTGCATATGGATGTAATAATAATGGCTAAAATTGAAGGTTAAAATATATAACACAGTAATGCCAATAGACAGTCTTGGATACACAGTTCAGCGCAAAGTGTTCACTATACAAGTAAAGTTGCAAATCTGGCATCACAGGTCTATATACTTGGTTATGATACTTACTGATTTTAGCAAACTTTGTAGTTGTACTCATATTTTAATAACTCTCACACAATGAGAACTATTTGAACATTTGACATTCCATAGATGCTTGAAAGTTAAAATCAAATGCCTTCTTCATCATATGAAGGAATATAGCAACAATTGAACACAATGTGCAAGCTTATCACCATTGCTATATTACATGTTTCAATGTTCAATTTTAGTCATTAATATTACATCCATATGGACTGTGAATAATAAGTAACAGTAGAGTATAACAAATGTTACATTTACAGCCACAATGTCTCAGTTTCTAAGAAATACATATGTACTGCTCTCATATGTGATATGCATTGCCTCAGATACATGTCCAAAATGATGTCTTAGTAGGAGCCACAGTATGTTTAAGATATGTTAATGTAGATAATAAGATCTGTAAAAACTAAGCAGTGTATTTTATTGGATTTTAATAAATAACATAATACATGGAAAATGCAAAATATTAAGCATGTCTAAATTTCATTTATACCAGGGTGCTGATAAGTCCTCAGCCCGACCAGGAAGGAAACAAGCTCGGAAGCATGTCAGGGACGAATGCGATTTCAACATCAAAACATGGGCTGTCATCAAGTTTTTTTTTT
>Ga0123357_10008522_pt1 | contig 12820 bp, 11 predicted proteins | sample TergutEmb28metaG_FD_89873 | JGI IMG/M metagenome (GOLD analysis project Ga0123357, IMG submission 89873) | Embiratermes neotenicus P4 segment gut microbial communities from Petit-Saut dam, French Guiana - Emb289 P4 | ecosystem: Host-associated > Arthropoda: Insects > Digestive system > Gut ... | reverse complement strand
TAATAATAACGAAGAACAGATAATAAAAGGTATTTATGAAGTATTAAAAAACAACAAAAGACAGCATCCTGATGATTTGGACTATCAGCATATTCATTATGAGGCAACAGCCATAGCAAAATTAGCTTGGCGCAAAGGTATGGAAATAGAGATAGATAATCCGCTTGTGCCAAAAGAATTGTTGCCTGTCAGAGAATTAGAGCATTATGAGGAGTATGAGTTTTTTAAAGAGTTGAAAAATAATTGAAAGTTATGCAATCAATTTAAAGTAAGATGAAATTATTTTTTAAAATATTATTTTTCATTTTTACAATGATTATTATCACGGTAGGAGAAGTAAAATCTTCTACTGTGATAACTACTTTGCGAGAAGAAACTTCTTATTCGTCTTTTCAAAAATCACAACTTGGCGCTATTCTTTTTGAAAGTCATAATGCAAATTCTTGCTTAAATGAAAGAAATGTAGTAACTTGTAGCAAACGGGGTGTAAATGTTGAAGAGAGTGTTGCCAAGGGGGGAAGAACTCTTGTTACGGAAGGTTTAGAAACATTTAATGGCGTTAAAGCCTTCCGAATGAGTAAGGGAACAAACTCTTCAAAGGCAGTTATTATTGGTAGGAATATGGATGATGTAAAACTTTATAAACAAGGATTAGAAGCAAAGGGAGTGAAGGTGGAAATTTTTGGAGGTAAAAAGATTGACGGAACAAACGTAATAGATGAGGCTGTTCAGGATGCTTGGAATGAGGCAGTAGATAAGGCAGCGGAACAAGGGCGTAGATTAACAGATGCTGAAGTAAGGTTAACAACAATGTATAAAGCAAACCAAGAATGGATAGAACAAATGGTAAAAGAAGGATATGATATTTACGACATAGGTAATCTGCGTTCGTTGGCGGGAGAAGGATTGAATTCGGGTTGGTATAGTCCTTTTTACGATATGGAAATAAAAACAGTTTTCCCTTAAAATCAACAAATATGGATAAAACATTAAAAATTTACATTTTTAAAGATCAAGTAATTGCAAATATGAGTAATTATCTCAAATCTATAAATTTTGAATTTGTAAAATTTGAGGAGGGGGTAAATCTATGGAAAGAAAAGACCATAACAATAGTCTATAACAATGAATTTCGGGAAATCTCTATATATTATTCACCAAGTGAGGATGATAAACATTTAGAATTTGTTTTAATCCATATACATAAATTCCCTATAAATACTGGAACTGCTTCAATTAATAAACTATTACAGAAAAAAGGAATAGATTTTGAAAGTAATTTTTATAAAGAAGGAATAGATTTTGAGAATATGGTGACTGATTATTGTAGATATTTAATATTTTTATTTGATACATATTTAAAAACAACACTAACAGGAGAAGAATGGATTGATATTCCTGTAGATTGGTATGGATATAAATAAAAAATAGATAGAGCAAGTAGTAAGAGAAAGATATGATATTTACGACATTGGAAATTTAAGGTATTTAGCAGGAGAAGGAATGGATGTGGGTTGGTTTAGTGTATTTTATGATATGGAAATATCAATAATATTTCCTTAAAATAGTTTATTTATGGAAAAAGAAGAAAAATATATTCTTGTAAACGAAATAATCCAAAAAGAAATTGGGAGTTAAACGTAGAGGTAGAATAATAAACAAAGTAAGGGTAAAAACAAATGAAGTTATTCTTAAAAATATTATTTTTCATTGTTACAATGCTTATTATCACGGTAGGAGAAGTAAAATCTTCTACTGCAGTAAGTATTTTGCGAGAAAAAACTTCATATTCGTTTATTCAAAAATCACAACTTGGCACTGTTCTTTTTGAAAACGACCAAGCAAGTACTTGTGTAAATAAAGAAAATAAAGTAACTTATTGCGAGCGGTTTATAAATATAAACACAATTGTTGCCAAGGGGGGCAGATTTATTGCAAAGTCAGGTGCCGAACTGAAAACGCATCTTAGTACAATTACAAGTAAGCCATTTGGAGTTTCTTACAAAGGAAAAATGTATAGAAATATTGAAAGTGGTGTAACTTATAGTCCAACGAGTATTAATCCAAATATGATAGCAGAAGAAAATAGATTTAGACAAGGATTATATTTAAGCGAAACAAAAACAGGTAACATAATGGAGTTAAATAGCAATACTGCTGGACGTGCATTGTATGAAATGGATGTAAATGTTACAGGCTTGTTAGATTTATCAGATGTCAAAGTGGTAGAACAATTAGGTACTACTTTTGACCAAATGAAATTAGTAAATAGCAGTAATCTTATTCAATATGAATTTACTCAAGAGGTTGCTATTTGGGCAAAAAATAATGGTTACACAGGAATTAAGTATTACGGAGCACAAAGTTCTTCTAATTACATTAACTATATAATTTTTGACCAAGCAACGGTAACAAATTCAGTAACTAATATAAAATCAATACCATGGTAAAAGAAATTAAAGTTTTTAGAGGAACAGAATGGGTAGCTATGCCTATTGAGCAGTTTTTGGAACAATATTGTTCCAAACCTCCTGAAAGTTGGGATAGAGTGTTGGAAGATTCTGTTCACAAAGCATTCAATATAAAAAACGATGATGATTATGATGCATTTTTAAAGTCCGAATGGTTAATATCATTTGATTATGTAGGAATGAAAAACTTTTATAATGCCATTAAAATTGAATTAGGTTTTTTAGATGATGATATTTTAAAATATATTGCATATATCGCTATGCGTGACTATTTTAAGCATATTGGCAATCCAAGTTGGCATGCATGGCTAAACGCTAAAAATATAAACGAGCCTTTTAAAAGATATAATGATGATGAAGGATTTAGTATGGTTGATGTAATGGGATTAAAATATGGAACTAATGCGATTAGAAACCAATTACTTTCCGCATTTAGAGTAATACATGGTTATTTTGCATAATACAGGAACAGATGAAATTATTCGTTAAAATATTGCTATTCATTTTTATAATGATTATTATTACAGTAGGAGAAGTAAAATCTTCTATTGTAGCAACTATTTTGCGGGAAAAAACTATGTGTTCATATATTCAAAAATCACAACTTGATGCTATTGTTTTTGAAAATCATTTTGAAAATTCTTGTTTAAAAAAAGAAAAAGCAGTAACTTATAGCGAGCAGGTTACAAGCGTTGAAACAGTTGTCGCTAAGGGAGGGACAAATTTAGAAAACCTTGCCCGATACAGACAACTATTCAAAGAAGGAAAATATACGAAGTTATTTGACGAACTAAAGAAAACAACAGCTGCCCCGAAAATGGGAAAAACAGCGCCAAGAAGAAATATTGCTGATTTGGAAGCAGAATATCGTGCACTACAAAACATAAAACAAGGAGACCCAATTCCTTATTCTTAATTCAGATACAGGCGAAATCGTAGATAGCGTACCAATAAGATAACAGAAAAATATATAAATATACGGTCAGAATAAATATAAAAAATAATGTAGTTTTCAATTTTAATACTAATCAATATGAAACATTATCTTATAACATTAGTAATAGTATGTAATATTACAGCAGGTTTTGCACAGAAAGTTCCAAATTGGATAATTCATATGAATATGGATGGCATTTATCCGCAGTACATTGATTATCAAAGAGGTGGAGTTACAGAAAAAAAAGACAGCACTTTGTTTCAATACAGAGGTTTAGAGTTTTACATTGAACCCGAACAAGCGGCGACTTTTTCTCAAGGCGATGTTTCTGAGTATCTTGCCAACAATTTAGACAAAATAAGTAAAACTTTTATTGTGCCTCCAATTATTGCCGGTTTTATCATAGACACAGATGGATCAATCAAGTACGTTGGATTAGTACACGGCTTGGCAGTCTATCATATAGATAAATATATTGTCGATTTTGTGCAATCCATGCCTAAATGGAATCCTGCAAAGCATAAAGGGAAAACGGTTGCTTCATTAATGTTTATTGAAATTAAATTTCCTACATATAATTAGAGCAAACGCCAGCACACAACATGCAGTTTGGCAAGATGGAAGATTACAAAGTTATTTTTAAAACAGAATTCAACGATTAAAAAACAAATACCATGTCGATAATTGTAAATTTAGATGTGATGATGGCTAAACGGAAAATTTCCCTGAATGAACTTTCGGAAAAAGTCAGCCTGACTCCGGCCAATCTTTCCATTCTGAAGACGGGGAAAGCGAAAGCGATTCGTTTCAGTACTTTGGAAGCGATATGTAAAGAATTGGACTGTCAGCCGGGGGATATTTTAGAATTTAGTGATGAAAATTATTAATTAAATATAAATCAATTAAAATTAAAATGTTATGAAAAGTTTCTTTAAAATGTTCTTTGCTTCTGTTATAGGAGTAATTGTTGGGTTTTTAATAATAAGCGTCATCGGTTTCGTTATCTTTGCAGGAATAGTTGCTTCTATGGGCAGTTCTTCCTCTTTCAACTTACAGAAAAACACCGTACTTAAGGTTAATCTAAATGAAAAAACGAGTATTTCCGAGCAGGAAAATTCAAATCCTTTCAGTACAATCTTTAATCGTAACGGCGAATCCTACGGATTGAACGATATTTTGTCGGCTATCAAAAAGGCGGAAAATAACGACAATATCAAAGGTATTTACTTAAATGCAGGGCTTGCTCCTGCAGGTTTTGCAACGATGGAACCAATTCGCAATGCTTTACTTCAATTCAAGAAAAGTGGAAAATTTGTTATCGCTTATGGCGAGAATTTTTCACAACCCACTTATTACGTATGTTCTGTAGCCGACACAATCTTCATGAATCCTTCGGGTATTCTCGATTTTCGCGGATTGGCAACTTCCCTTCAATTCAATAAAGGCGCTTTTGAAAAATGGGGGGTTGGAATGCAGGTCTATAAAGTAGGTACCTATAAATCAGCCGTAGAACCGTACATCCTGAATAAAATGAGCGATGCCAACCGTGAACAGGTGACGTCTTTTCTCAACGATATTTGGGGAACGGTTTTGAAAAATGTTTCCGAAAGCCGTAAAGTTTCTGTAGAACAGCTGAATCGATATGCTGATGAACTTTTAACGCTTACGGATCCGAAAAAAACGGTTGAATACAAACTGATCGACGGATTGAAATATGCCGACGAAGTGGATAATTATTTGAAAAACCGTTTGAATTTGAAAGAAGACGATGAAATTAATTATGCAGGAGTTAAAAATATGCTTTCAGTTCCGGAAGCCGGTAAGAAAACAAGTAAAGACAAAATTGCCATACTGTATGCCGAAGGCGAAATTGTAAGCGACGCTGCCATATCCAATTTTTTACCGGGGAATTATATTACGGCAAAAGAATATGTGAAAGAACTGAATAAGCTGAAAGACGATAAGAATGTGAAAGCAGTCGTATTCCGCGTAAATTCGCCGGGAGGAAGCGCGTACGAATCGGAACAGATTTGGCATGCGGTTAAAGAACTCAAAGCTGTCAAACCGGTTGTAGTTTCTATGGGTACGTATGCCGCATCCGGAGGATATTATATTTCATGCGCCGCCAGTAAAATTGTTTCCGAGCCAACCACATTAACCGGCTCTATCGGAATCTTCGGCTTAATACCGAATGGCGCAGAATTAGCTAAAAAAATGGGCGCTACCTTCGATGGCGTTTCTACAAACAAATTTTCCGACTTTGGCGGAGGCGTTTTGTCTATTCCTTTGCTTGGCTTCGGATTATTACCCGCTCGCCCTTTAACAGATGCAGAAGGAGCCAAAGTGCAAGCATTTGTAGAAAGAGGGTACGATTTGTTCTTGAGCCGTTGTGCAGAAGGACGCGGAAAAACCAAAGAAGCAATTGATTCTATCGGACAAGGACGTGTATGGACAGGCAGTCAAGCCTTGAAATTGGGATTGGTAGATGAATTGGGCGACATAGACGCAGCTATCAAAGACGCTGCCGAATTAGCTAAAGTTGACAATTACTCAATCGGCGAATACCCTGCCAAAAAAGACTTTTTTATGGATCTTTTGAGCGGTTCTACCGAAAGCGTCGGCGAAAGAATCATGATGGGAATTGTTGGGAAAGATGTATATCAACAAAAGCAAATGTTGAAAGCATGGCAGAATTACGACTGTCGGCAGGCAATCATGCCGGAATTTATTAACCAATAATATTCGGTATTCCAAATAAATCTTTTACAAAAAAAGTTGCCAAATAACATTGGCAACTTTTTTCGTATTGTTCCTTTCGCGCCGTCTCAATTTTTCACTATAAACTGTTTATCATTGTCGTCTTGATCTACCACCGGCGGTTTTCTGAAATTATCTACCCTGTCGCTTTGAATTTGCAACTCTTCAAATAAAATCGCATCAGGTACGATTATCGATATCAGGTTCCCAGCTATTCCATTGTAAATCATTTCCTTGTCGGAAACGGCGTTGATTCTTTTAAACGATTGGTAATCCAAATTAGTAATCGTTGCCGAGCGAACCCTTTCCTCCGTTCCGTCGTTAATATTGACGCGGTAAAGCTCCAAAGGCGTCGAATCGGATATATTCCTGATAATATAGGCATAATTGTAACCCTCTTCTTTAGCCAACCGGAAAAGTTCGTTGCGAAGTTCTTCTTTAGATTTCATTTGCGTATCGCTCATACGGACAACTCCTGTATTTGTAACCGAAGCAGCTCCCGGCGTAAACAAAGAATGCCCGTTGGAATGGAGGATTTTAGCGGTTGGCACCCTGTCATTCAACAATGTTTTCAGGATTCCATTCTCAACCAAAGTCAATTTGGCAGGCGGAATAACCGCTTGGGCGTCAACAGGGGTATAACCTAACAATTTTACGCCTTTGTATTCGGGGGTTCCCGTTAAATCTTCAATCGTAATTTCTTTTGCAGTAATCCGTTTATCAATCATCTCTTCCAAGCGGTTTCCACCGTAAGAGTAACCTTCTGCCGAGAAAGGTTTCCGCTGGGCAATCAACGAATTATCGCCATAGAAAAAATTGGAATAAAACGTAGTGACAACCGCTAAACCTTCAAACAGCACCGGTCCGGAATAAGCTTCCTGCAACTTAGGCGCTTTCATTTTTTCCATTAATTTTTCCGCTACTCCTTTGCACTGTTTTTTGAAATCTTCAAGAGGAGGTAAATCATTGGGATTTCCTATCGTAACATTCAAATCGGCGTGCTGGTCTTCCCCCTCTTCCGTTTTAGCCAGTGCAGCCACATCCAAAGAAGCGAATACAACCGGTATCTTAAGTTCGGATTTTTCCGTATTGTAGAAATAATTAGTCGCAGCATAAATACTCAACGTCACATTCGATTTCAAAATATCTTTATAATCGTTGAAAACCGATGAGGCTGCTTTGACGTATTCTTCGTATGTTTTGGGGTCAAGGTTTATGTTTGGAAATGGAACAGTATCCACGACAACGGTCGGCGTTTGGTCCCAATCCGGCAATTCCAAGTCTTTGGCGGGAATATTCAACTGTTTGATAGCCGCCCGTTTTTGTTCATAATTTTCAACAGCGCTTTTATAAATAGCATCCAAATCGCGCCAAAGCGTATATCGTATTCCTTCTTCATTATTATCCAAGCAAGGCGAGCCGTCGTAACCGTAACTTCCTCCGCTCCCCGTTCCGGAAAAATTCTCATCCGTACAATTATAATTTCCCATCAACAGACGGGCGTTTCCCGTGCGAAGCGGATATACGTCAGAGGACAAAAGGCTGCCGTTGGAAGCGGAAACGACCAATTGCTTAATATCGCCCAATGTATAAGCGATAAAGAAAGGCGGTTCCATTTTTTGTTTGCTTAATCCTTCCAACGCACGGTCAACTTCCGTCCGGATTGATTTGGAAATAACATCGCTTTCTGAAGAGGTATCCGTTACTTCCGGTTTAGACAAATACGGTGGTTGGGCTTGACTTTTAGCTCTTTTTTGTGTTTCTATCTGTTTAACCAACAGCGCAGGCGATACGCAAGCTACGGGAACAGGGCCGGATTCGGCGCCGCAAGTCCCGTTGAAAACTGCATATTCATTACCACAGGCTTCAATTTGAGAAAACATTGCCAAAGGCGTTCCAACCAGATTAACTCCCCGTACTAATTCGTCGGGACGTCCATCGGTATAAATTCGATAAACCACCAAAGGCGTTATATTGAACGCATTGGGCATATAGCGATTGGTATTGGTAAATCCTCCCGCAACTTCTTTGAAATAGTAAGAATATGGTTTTCCTTGCGCTTTAGCTTCTTTTCGTAATTTCTTAATCAATTCTTCCTGAGTGAATTTCTGAGAACTTTCAACTATCAGATTGGATTGGCGGGAAATTGGCGCCGAGCCTATTTGTGCGCGACCGTGTCCGTTGGAATGGGCAAAACCTTGAATGGGAGTTCGACTCATCAGGAAATTTTTCAAAATTCCATTCTGCACAACATCCACCCGCTGTCCTCTAATCCCTTCATCGTCGAATTGATAAGCGCCGTTTAACGGCGTTTTTTGGAAATATTTAAGCGTTGGGTCGAAAGTTACGGAAATATACTTGGGCAAAACCTGTTCGCCTGTTTTCTTTTTGAAAGTCTGGGCATCCGATTCCTGTTTCAGCCGCGAGCCTTCCACTCTGTGTCCGAAAATTTCATGAAAAAATACGCCGGCAGCCGCAGGAGAAAGAATAGCCGGTCCCGTAAAAGATTCAACAACGGGCGCTTTCTTTAAGTCGGAAAGCATCCGGCTCATGTCTTTAGCCGCCTGTATCACTTCGGCGTCGGAAGGCAATTCATCCACCGAAAAGGCAGTCCATGTTTTAGCTAACGGCAAACGCATTCCATCGTCGGCCATCGTTTCTGCGGTTAACGCCAACTGAAAAGAGATCGCATTTTGTGCAATTTCCCTTCCTTCGGTATCCACAAAAATTTTTCGTACCAGTGAAGCCGAGAGGTAAGCAGCTCCATTGATTATATCGGGATTATTATTGAAAACTGCGGAATAGTTGCGGACTTTATCTTCCCATGCCGAAGGCTGGATGCGTAAAGTTTCCCATGCAACAGGCGCTTCGTAATAGTTTTCCGCTTTTTCAACAGAGAAATCAGGCGATTTATCTTCTTTTTCTACACGCAAGTTAATATTCGTCTTGACTTGCTCATAAATTTGAGCATCCTGTTTATACAGGTCGTCTAATTCCAGCCATATCGCATTTTTCAATACAGCGGGATTATTATCATAAGGAATCTGTTCCGTTCCGATACGGACATCCTGGTAACCTCCGGCGCCGGAATCTCTGATTTCATGCGAATTGTCCAAATTTCGGTCGCCAACCCGCAAACATGCCGATAAAACATGTGTTGGCGAACTCGCACGGGGAGCCATCTGTAAACGTCCCATATTTCCCAAACAGTTAAGAGTTTGGATCTGATCCAATCGTAAATAAATATAATAAGCGGGAATTGGCTGGTTTTTCAAAACGGAGAAATTACGATTCAATTCCGTTTTCAATGTTTGAAACTCCGCGTCTTGGCTTCTGGAAACAAAAGTTCCGGCAATAAAGCACAGTAAAAGAAAAAAAATACGTTTATTCATTCGATATATACTAAATTGTTTACTTAATAGAAACGGCAAAGATAGCCGAAAAATTTTATTGTTGAGGAATATTTTGTATTTTTGTAGCTAAGATGTGATTATATGATTTGTTTCCCGAATGCAAAAATTAACTTGGGTCTTCATATCCTTTCTAAACGAGCGGATGGTTATCATAATATAGAGACTGTTTTTTATCCGGTTAATCTGTGCGATGCGTTAGAAATTGTTCCGGCAACGGAAGGAAAGACTACTTTCTCCCAAACGGGGATTTCAATCGGAGGAAAACCGGAAGATAATTTGGTGATAAAAGCCTGTAGTCTTTTGAAAGAAGACTACAACTTGCCGGAAATATCAATTTATTTACGCAAACAAATTCCTTCCGGCGCCGGTTTAGGCGGAGGATCGTCCGATGCCGCATTCATGATTAAGCTGCTTAACGATTTCGCAAGATTGAAATTATCCGGCGAACAGATGGAAGAATATGCCGGCCGGATTGGCGCCGACTGTTCGTTTTTTATTCAAAATAAACCGGTTTTTGCCGAAGGAACGGGAAACGTTTTTTCACCGGTAAACATTTCGTTGCGAGGCTATCATCTTGTTATGGTGAAACCGTCCGTTTCCATATCCACCAAAGAAGCATACTCGCAAGTGAAACCTCAGCAACCGGCTATGCCTCTGAAAGAAATTATCCGTTTACCGGTAAATGAATGGAAAACTCATTTAATCAACGACTTTGAACCCGGAGTTTTTGCTCAATACCCTGAAATAAAAGAAGTGAAACAACAGCTGTATGCGGAAGGCGCAATCTATGCAAGCATGTCGGGTTCCGGATCAGCCGTATTCGGAATATTTGACAAAGCGGTAGATATAAAAATAGCTCATTCATTTTCAAAACCGAATTTATTTTATACTTTTGTCCTTGTTATCTAAGCAAATTATGATACAGACAGGATTTTTCAAAGTTGCGGCAGCTATTCCGGAAGTGAAAGTTGCCAATTGCGAGTTTAATATTCTCCAAATCAAGAAACTTATTCTTGAAGCAAATCAGCGGCAAACGGAGGTGGTTTGTTTTCCTGAGTTGTCATTAACAGCTTATACCTGCGGCGATTTATTTCTTCAACAAACTTTGATTGATGAAGCGGAAAAAGGACTTCAGCGCTTATTGAGCGAAACGGCCGGAATACGGGTTGGCTTTATCGTTGGCGCTCCGGTCAGGTATTGTTCCAAACTGTATAACTGCGCAATTGTTTGCAAAGGCGGCAAGATTCAGGGAATTGTACCGAAAGTATTTTTACCGAATTATTCCGAATTTTACGAAAAGCGATGGTTTGAATCATATCCTTTGGATAGTCAGGCAATAACGGTCGATTATGCAGGAGAATCGGTTCCTTTTGGAACCAATTTGCTTTTTGAATTTCATTCTGTCCGGTTTGCGGTAGAGATTTGCGAAGACCTTTGGTCGGTTATTCCTCCCAGCTCGAATCATGCCATTGCCGGTGCGCAGGTCGTTTTTAATTTGTCGGCGAGCGATGAAACAGTCGGCAAACAGAATTATGTGAAATCGTTAATTAGCCAGCAATCGGCGCGATGTCACGCCGCATACGTATATGCAGCCGCCGGATTTGGCGAATCGACTACCGATTTGGTTTATGCCGGAAATGCCTATGTTTACGAAAATGGGCAACTATTAGCCGAATCCGAACGGTTTCAATTGAACGAACAATTGATCGCTTCCGAAATTGATTTGGATTTGTTAGACGCTGAAAGGAGAAGGAATACAACTTTTTGCAACCGGCCGTCGATAAACGGTTATACCCAGATTAACATCGCACCGGATTCCCTTTTGAAGCAATCTGAGCGAAAACCGGCGCCACTTTGCCGCCGGATCAATCCTGCTCCTTTTATTCCATCCGAAGATAAAACCCAAGAAAGTTGTGAAGAAATCTTCTCCATTCAGGTAGCCGGATTAGCTAAGCGCTTGCTTCATACGGGAGCAAAATCGCTATTGGTTGGCGTTTCCGGCGGATTGGATTCTACTTTGGCGCTGTTGGTTTGCGTCAAAACAGCCGATAAACTGGGGCTTTCCCATTCAATGGTTTGCGGAGTGACCATGCCCGGTTTTGGAACCACCAGCCGTACCTATACCAATGCGATGCGGTTGATGCAATCGTTGGGAATAACGGTCAGGGAAATCAGTATAAAAGATGCTTGCGAACAGCATTTTAAAGACATAGGTCACGACTCATCCATTCACGACGTCACGTACGAAAATACGCAAGCACGTGAACGAACCCAAATTTTGATGGATTTAGCCAATATGCAAAACGGTTTGGTTGTCGGAACCGGCGACATGTCGGAATTGGCTTTGGGATGGGCGACTTATAATGGAGACCACATTTCCATGTACGGCGTCAATGCCGGAATACCCAAAACGCTGGTACGGCATCTTGTCAAGTGGATTGCAGAAACCCAAGTGGATGGAGACAGTAAAAAAACATTGGACGATATTTTGTTTACTCCTGTTAGCCCCGAACTACTTCCGGTTGATTCTCAGGGACAAACGACACAGTTTACCGAAGACCTTGTTGGACCTTACGAGCTGCACGATTTCTTTCTTTTTTATACTTTGCGTTATGGTTTTACGCCGGCAAAGATTTATTATCTGGCGCAGCAGGCTTTTCAGAACGTCTATGAAACTTCAACAATATTGAAATGGATGGAAACGTTTTTCCGCCGTTTTTTCAGTCAACAGTTCAAACGGAGTTGCATGCCGGACGGACCGAAAGTCGGTTCCGTTAATTTATCTCCGCGCGGCGATTGGCGTATGCCGAGCGATGCCTGTGCAAACTTGTGGCTTAAAGAGGTTGAGGAATTGAAAAAAAATTAATACAGCCATACAACGTTTGAATTACTTTTTTCATCAATAATATATACACTATTGAATTACTATATGAAAAATGAGAGAAAAATAGCAATTGTATGCGGGTTGATTTTGAATCACCAGCAAAATCCTGTGTTTATCTCCAAATCATAGTGTAGTGTGTGTGGAAAAACGCGTAGCGTTTATGCGTTTATAGCCGTGTGCGACAGCACACGGTTTATGGAATGATGCCCTGCTGTGCGCCGCGTAGCGGTGTGGTATTTGTATATTTCACCAATTTACATTATATTTGTGCCATTATTCACCAAAACAAATTATTTAAAAATGGCAAATACGTATTTTCAATGTTATGTTCATCTTGTTTTCGCTGTAAAACGCCGTG
>Ga0123357_10008521_pt1 | contig 12820 bp, 9 predicted proteins | sample TergutEmb28metaG_FD_89873 | JGI IMG/M metagenome (GOLD analysis project Ga0123357, IMG submission 89873) | Embiratermes neotenicus P4 segment gut microbial communities from Petit-Saut dam, French Guiana - Emb289 P4 | ecosystem: Host-associated > Arthropoda: Insects > Digestive system > Gut ... | reverse complement strand
GATTACTATCCATTTAACTCCTCCTTATTTTATTTTTTCCTCCCCCCTCTTACCACCCCCCCCTTAGGCTCAAATATTCTTCTCAGCCCCCCCCCCCCCCCTCAAACACCCTGAGACTACGTTCCTCCCTCATTGTGAGCGACCATGTTCCACATCCATATAAAACAACAGGCAAAATTATAGTTATATACACTATATCTTTCATTTTTATATTTTTGGATAGCAAACTAGAAGACACAGGATTTTGCACCGAATGACAGCAAGCATTCCCTGACGTCAAACTGCTCTTAATTCCTCCCTGAATAGAATTGTGACGTGTTAAGGTTGTTCTCGAATACTTGAACTCTTCCACCCTTCAGAGGAACTATTATCAATGTTTATATTTTGACTTCGTCCTGCATTCTCATTTCGAGACATGATCATGTACTTAGGTTTTTCAGCATTCACTTCTAGACCAATCTCCTTACTAGCAACTACTAAAGTGTCTGTTTTTCTTTACAGTATGTACGATTCCGCCCAGTATATTACCTTCATCAGCACAAACCAAAAGCTGATGTGTACCATTTAATTTCAAGCCATCCTGGTTTATCTCAACCCTCCTAATGTCATACACTGAAGCACAGTTGAAAACCAATGGTGATAAGACATCTCCTTGCTTAAAACCACTCTTAATAGAAAACAAGTCACACAAATGTTGGCCTACCCGGACTCTGCTATAGGTTTCATTTAGCCACATTTTTATTAGCCATAGGGATAACAAACTCAATGCAAATATTATACAAGACCTCCCTCCTAAAAACAGCTGATGCACTGCTTCGCTGTATTCGCATTTTTTTTCTCGAGTATTTGACGAATGCAGATTATATGGTCAGTAGTTGACATGTTGCTTGGAAATACACACTGATGATCCCCAATAATTTCCTCTGCTTATGGAGTTAACCTTAACAGCCGAATGTTGGATAAAATTTTGTACGTATTTGACAAAAGTGATATGACTATAATTATTGTAATCCGTTTTAACACCCTTCTTATAAATAGGTACAATGATCGATTCCTTCCTCTTCTCAGGCAATTCCTCCTTACTTCAAACAGAATTAATAGGTTTATGGATAGGAGAACGAATTGTCCTAACCCCCTGCTTTAATCAGTGCTGCTGGGATTCGATCAGTATCTGGTGATTTGTGTCTTATTACCTTTTCAATAGTTATCTCAACCTCAAAGGCACTCGACTCAGGCACTATTGGCTCCTGCTGTATGCATGCCTAATATCATTAACCCCATATACATTCAATAGCTGTGGGGAATGATTCTTCCACCTAGCCAAAATACCGTAGGATTCTAACCAAATCACCCTTCTCATTCTTTACTATGTTATTTCTAGGCTGGTAACCCTTCTGAAAGTCACTGATGTCCCTCTACAAGTCTCTGATTTTTTTTTATCTTACACTTAGTTTCAAGCGCATTAATTTTTTGCTTTCACTTTTTACTTCTTTTTGTTCCTGAAGTGTCTGCTAGCTTCACGTCTTCCAATGTTTATATTAGCTACATTGCTTTGATTTGGATCCTGTAATCACTGCATTTCAGCACGCTTCCTTTGATCTAAAAAATTTAAACGTCCGTCATCAAACCATGGCTTATGCTGCTTCAGTTCCGATAAACTTAGACTCTCTTTACTTGAGGTTGTGATATTCTCTTTAATGTTTTCCCAAGCCCTGTTTGTGTCTTCGCTATCATTTAAGTTCTCCAAAGATGCAAAACTGCTTGAGATCTCAATCTGATACTGTTCCCTAACCTACAACCCATTTTGCTTCCTGAAATTAAATCTTTCGGCATCAAACTTCTGTGCTGCTTGTTTACTTACTTCCATACTTTCCCTAAGTTGTGCAACCGCCAGACAGTGATCAGTATCACAGTCAGCTCCCCTGACAGATCTTACATCGAGTATACTCAAATACCATCTTTTATCTATCAATATGTGATCAGTCTGGTTGTCAGTCTTCCCATCAGGAGAGGTCCAGGTGTATTTATGAAGGTTTCGGTGAGACAACATCTTAACAATTATATTTTTTGATGTGGCAAAGTTTACTATTCTAACACAATTATCATTACTATCCTGATGTAGGCTCTCATTCCTAATTGCCTGTTTGAAAATACCGTTTCTCCTCAAATTTTCTTTAAAATGTAACAGAATTTTCACATTGTACATAGGAAAGGATAGAAAATCTAATCCAAATCCTTGTAAAAACTGTTTTTTGAATCACTGAATATGTAACACAGTGCAACAGGAATGATAGAAGAGGGATAACATGGTTTCGAACGGGGATTTGGAAAGTGGGGGGCGCTACAAGATTGAACAGGGGGGAGGGGGGACGTCTATTATGCCGAGCTAAGAAGATAGTCATGCACACAATTTTTAATTGTCCATAAACTCAGATGTGGAGACACAATTTTCAGGAAAAGAACTGGCAAATGATAAGGGATGAAACAACTTGTAAAAAATCATGGGGTGCATCAGAACTACAGAACTGAAAAATTTAGGAATTTTATTATGTAAGATTACGCGTGTAAGTGGAAGTACCATTTCAGAAAAATAGCAGAAAAAAAGGGGATATTTTGACGGCAGTAAACATTACAGTATATTAGAGTCTAGGAGGGTAGCAAAATGTTTTCTAGTTGTTCGGGTCTTGTAGGATGTGGACTGCAAAAATATGGTGGTAGTGGCGGCAGCACCTTATGTATGGTACTGTAAAACTGTATTACTAACTCATTGATTCGTGACAACATAATTGATTGATTAGAACGTCACTCTCCCCGTAGTTGAAAGATAGCAAAATACTTGTATGAGGGCATTCCGCGGAGCGTTATGCAACTCGACGAAATACCTGGGCGTAAGGGGGCTCTTACCCAGAGCAAAGACCGGGTCTGCGGGCCTTTGTTTGTCCAATATAAACGCGAGTACAGCTTGTTGCAGGAGGAATACAGCCTACACGAACCCGTTCAGCGCGCACATGACACCACCGCTGATTGTCACACGCATAAGGTCAAAAGCCGTACCGTGGGATTATTTAATTTCAGGTCCTGTTACATCATTGTCTACTTTGTGTTGCGAAGTGCTTATGAAGCATGACTCTGCTGCGAGCAAACACCAATACAAACCATGAATGTTATGGTTTTCATTGGTTTGTTGACGACGTCCGTTTCTCCTGGCACGTGTGTGGATACAATTTTGAATTCTTCGTCGCCCGAAACGAGTAGAACATTACGTTGGGAGGAAATGTGGAAGCCCAGCAGGATTACTTTTATTGCTAGCATAGGGTCCAAGTAAATAATTTACCAATTAATTCAGTTGCAACGGCAAAGGCCGGCTCTTTCTTTTATGGCTCCCACCCTCCTCTTCCACCAGCTGTCGAAGCGTCGCTGTAGAAAAAATTTGCGCGTGGCTAGGACATATCGGTTTCTGTCACTGCTCCAGTCAACCGACATCCAGAAGTGTGATATCCGGCGAACGCGAAAACCATGAGACTGGTCCGTCGAGCCTAAACCAGCCGACTGGAAAGGTGTCGTCCAGGGATTTCAAACAAACTAACAAATAAACTCGAAAGAAGGATGGGAGACGCTTCGTCTTGCTGGAAGATTTTCGGCTGCAAATTCGATACTCCGAGGTACACGAACTGTGTCATTATATCAAAACATATCAAAATACCCGTCACGTGCTCGTTTAGTCTCCACGAAGAAAAATGGCCACACAAAGAATTTTTGTGTTTTACACATACAGTCGAACACAACTATATTTCACCTAGTAGTACAGTAGGAATACAACTACATGTTTCGGCCCCATATGTGGGCCATCTTCAGGTTGTGATTTAAATTACAGAGCAGGTGTGTGGGGTGTTCTTTAAGGGTACTGGGGGTTGGGTGGGGGGAACGAGATATCGTTGTTTCATTAGTGGGTACCATGACCTAGGGCTGTTACAAGTGAATTATCATTAGTTATTTATGTACATACGTCAAAGTATGTTACTATTCTTATGCTAAGGATATGTTACAATTAGTATCATTAGTAAAAATTGGTGTCAATATACTCAAAAACTAGCATGTTGTAATGTTATATTTCATAAAACTCTAGGAATAATACCATAGTGTCACTCAGTGTCGGTCACAAAATTATGGCCACACAATCCTGATCTACACTAAGCCACCCCAGACGTTTATATTCACGTTCACCGCAGACGCGTGGACCCTCCGAGTTCCAGGTGCCTCCGCTGTGTCGCTTGCCATTTCCTGAAAGGTGAATCTAACATCATCTGAAAATAATGTGCTTCGAAGAAAGTAGATGTCCATGTTGATTCGATGCAGCGTGTCAGTAGAGTGGTTCCGTTGATGTGACTTACTACCCGGCTTCAAATGCTGCATAACTGCAGTTCGTGAGCAGGAATATACCCTACGTGATACCTGAAGGACCATGGAAGCCTGACGGATGGATTTAGTCGTGCTTCTTTAGAACGCATCGTGGATTTTTCGACTTCCACGTCGGACCCATTGACGCGCACTTCCAGACAGTTTGAGAATACCACTGTCACTAAAACGCATGTGAGACCAGGCATGGGTGGTTTTCTTACCTGCCTGCTGAACCACATGACTCGGCGAGGGTTTCTGTGCACCGTACTGCAGCATTTCATTACAGTACTATATTATATCTCATAAATGAAACACAACTTGAATCAAAATATTTTTTACCAGACATTTCATTAAATATTCCCGTTCCGAATAGAACATTAACTAAACATGAGGCTGTAGCAGTGACTACTTCTAAATGTATTCGGATGGTACTCAGTTCGAATCTCGATCGGATAACTGGCGTACAGGAGTACAGCGTTGGCTACCAAAATGTAAACTTGACATCCTCCTGATACTAACCACTGTACAAACCCAGGACACTATAACCTTCCCATCATATGGAGCAGTTCTGCACTACTACATCCGAGTTTTATAATATTTACAAACATTTTACGCACAAGTTTTAATGTATTTAATAATCCCCTGTATTTTCATATTGATTTTATTGTTGTTCAGCCAGTCCCTGAAGATGATCAAGAAAGATCGAAACATGTCAGTTATCACAAATTGTGTGTAAACAATACGTTTTAAAGATTAGTCTATTTGTTGGTTTTATGGTATGAATACCTACTCTCCTTGTCTCGTGTTCATCTTTCCAGACTAATGTCACTAACTACTTATAAATCCACACTTACACCCTCCTATTCGACACTGTTCGGCATATTCATTTTTAAAAACGCCGTTAAATAAACAAGTATCACTCAGCTATTCCTTTAAGTTATTAAATAATAACAATAACGTCTCGAAGATATGTACAGTTTGTTCCCACTTTTGAACCTACCGGGAACGTGGCCTTTCAGCTCCACGAATTTTCAAACCGCGACAAAATCCGGTCGCACTTTCACCGTACGGAAGTTTCCTCAAAACAAATTCATCACGAGATTCATTAGATCTCCCCAGTGACAAGGACACCACCCAGGCTTTCCGCTGACTAAAGCTATCGCGGCTTAAAACTATTGGCGGGGACGGGGGGACGGGGGTGAAAAGTGGTGAATTGTTGCTAACTGAACTAACGCTTAGCCTTGACCTGTTTGGCGAAAAAGAGCATTCAGTAAATACCACATCAAACACATAACGTCCGTAAAAGCAACTTCCCTGTCATACGTGTTAAAAAGTCATTTCAACTCTTTTACTGAAGTGTTTGACAACAGCAATCAATCCTACTACAGTCAGGCACTGCAGAAAAATAAAAACAAAACAAAGATGGAAGGGGACAAATTATGTATAAATGAATTCATAAACAAACATATGAAGGTCCAATACAAAATATGAAACCCAGCGACGACAGCAATGACGATGACGGCGATGATGATGATGATGATGATGATAAATGATTTAGTGCACTTACTTGAAGAATACTATCTTCTGGGATGTAACATCACGTAGTCTGGTAAAAATTGGCCAGCGTTTCGGAGAAACCTGCTGCCGTCTCTTTAAACTCGCAAATTTATACTACCCTTCAGGATGTCTTTTGGGTCGCAAACAAACTTCTGAAAATACGACGAATTTCACGTACTTGTGAAAACCATGACAAGTCGAAATCTGTTCACAAAAAATAAACTACAAATTGGTTACTACTGTACTATCGATTTCCATCAACCTCTGCTGAAATTATCATGTTTAAAGCAGGTCACTTTCGGTACCAAGCACCACCAAATTCCCACCGCGGAAATGGCAGCTGATATGAGCTGCGAACAGACTGATAGCAACAGGCATTGTTTATCTCACTACACACCCAAACTACCAATAAGCCTTGGGCAAATATAAGTAAAATTTATAACAAACTATTAACACCCAGTGACGGGTAGCAATACACGGTAGCAAATTTCACTTATTTTCTCACAAGTCTTTGATAAATATTGAACCTGAACCAGCATTACAAATGTTCCGTCTATGAAAACGCCCTTACTACCCGATTTGAAGTTCCAGTGGAAGTGACTCAGACATGTTCAACTGCTGTGGCCTGATTTGTTGATTTGTTTTGATTGACAGATAATTCCATTACAAAGTCCTTGAACTTGAAATAATATATGTGTAGGGGTTTGGTTTGGTTTGGTTTATATAAATGTGTAATTTGAAGAAAGATCATGACGTCCACATGTAAATTCTGTACTTATACTACCTTTACAGTATGGGGTTGCATTTGTTTTACATTAAGAAGGTCAACTCTTTTAAAACAAGCCGCAGGACGTGTGGGAACTACCACCTACATTTCAGACACTGCCCGTACACCTACAAAAAACGAGGAACGTCTGCCAAGATATGAAATACGAGGAATAACTGAGGTCAGTCAATTACGTTTGTGTTCTTCCTCCTCCGCAAGGAACAGGCAGCTGAACCCCATTCTGAGCTCCAGAAATTGAATTCGTATTCCTGTTTAATTCTGGGTCGTTCTAATAGAGTATTTCCCCGGAAAAAAATATCTGTCTTTTGTCCGCATTTCGTACCTAATTTAAGTGAATTTTGTACGTCGCCGGCTATATTTCTAGCGATCTAAAATAATCCCGTGTGCGTGTAAATTATTCAAAGACGTATGCTTTGGGCTGAACAGGAAACACCTACACTGTCCTCCGCGTGTCGAGAACTGACGTGCCTTCGGTGTGGGAGCGGAGATGGAGGTGGCATACATTTATTCATTGACAGAGAATGTTTTTATTTACATAACAGATCTGATCAGTTTCCTTTATCCACTATCTGAAATACATCAAGGACAAGACAGGAAATGACAGGTCATGACCTCTACCGTATTAGTTCATGAATTCAATGAACAGAGAGGGGTAAGCCATGTCTATGTTTAATTTAGGGGTAAAGGAAATATTTAAAAAAAGTTTAACGCAGTTTTACGGTGAACAGGTTATGGGCTGCACGTCCGAGGTAACATGTTTCCATTCCCTGCACGAGAAAGAGACATTTCCCTTCTCCAAGCGGCCAGTCCGGCCGTGAGGCCCATCCAGCCACACATCTAGTGCTTATCGTGGGTTCTCTCCCCGGACGTACGATAGAAGGGACGTGTCTGGGTCAAGAATAATTGGAAATACACCTCCACTCCCGCGTAAAATCTCCTTTCTACAGTGGTATCTACTACTGCGATTTGCCGAAATGGCATCTAATATCATTACTTGTTCTCGATGCATTCTGCTGACACTGTACCTGATATCGTACATGTCAATACAGATGCTGTTTAAACAGGATTGCAGATTAGTAATCATTTATACCTATAAACAACACAGCGGGGTACATCAAGGAAGTATAAAGATATAAACACGGATCTTTAATGACTGTGGACTGGATGCAGCTGACTCAGGACAGGGAAAAGTGCGAACACGGTAATAAACCAGCGGATTCCTTAACACGTGGGTAAATCCTTGACTAGATGAGGAACTCTTAGCTTCTCAAGGACTCTATTCAATGAAATTGATTAGCTAGTTTTAACCTTTTAAAGCCAACTGGTTACGTGCACCAGTAGGTTTAACGTTGAAGAATTGTACATTCTGCCCACACTGTTTATGTGTTGTGTAATTATCTCAGAACAAACAGCGACCTGTGCCCCATATAACAAAAACTGGTTGGTTTCTATAACTGAGATGGAAAGTGTTTACTGAGCGGTACGAACTGAGTTTTTAAATAAACCAGTCTGCGCTTCGTCTTTAAAGGGTTAAATTTCCAAAGTCGGATCTAATTACCTGTTCTATCACCACTGAAACATTCTCAGTTCTTCTATTCGTGCTTTTTATTAGTCTTCTAGGGACGTAGGCGATACGCAAATTTTTGCATGAACTAAGCATACTGAGATGACTACTGAAATGAATATGACGGACCAAATGTTTCGTGGTTACATTGTATCCAATGTTACAAATACGATGTACTTGATACAAGATTTTTGCACGAACTGCGTAGAAATAAACTCCATTACTCACTTGTAGGTTCTTCTAAAGCCCTGTCGTTGGAAGCCTATCAGTCTCGCCCCGCGGGATTTTATTCCTTGTCCCATGATCACGCAGTTTATAGCGCCACTAGGTTAAATGTAGGTAAATAAATCCCGTAGTACTGTATTTCGTTTAACACAGCTGATATGCTATGGTAAAATCAACTGCCAAATCAAGAACCCTAAAAGAATAAATTCATTCGGAATAGACGACAAACTGTCGTTAAATAACGGTCAATGAAATTCCGTTAAAACAAATTTGAATTAAATTTGTTGCTAAATCGACCGCCAATCAACAAATTTCATAATACATTTTATTTGGCAGGAACAACGTTAACTTCTCTACATTACGAGGCAACGCATTCCATGTAACACAACTCATACACTTCTGATGGTTGGCTGTCAATCAGACTACCGTAACAACGACTACATATTCGAGGCAACTGATATTTCGCTAGAAGAGCTGGAATAAACGAATCCTATCCTATTAGACCTACCACTGCGACAGTGCGCAAGCCAACCCCTGCAGTATGAGATCTATCAAGATAATTCAGCGGCCTGACCTTTGTGTGTGTACATACTGATGGGAAACTGTGGCCGGCTGTTACAATAAAACAGACTACATGACTGATTAGACAGTTCGTGAGAATATACAAACAGGATTTCAAGACTCAGTTAAGTACTGTCACTGTCAAATGGTGCAGACGACCAGATTACAGAAAGTAACATCACAGAGACGATGCAAGTGATCACGTTATTCAACTGACTCACTCTTTTCGGCAGTTTTTAACAAAACTGATAGACTCAGCTAACCAAAATTTTAAAATAAAAAAGATTTCTTGGTATGTTACCAAACAAACGTTTAAAAAATTCTTCTATTAACTAATGGTGTTTTCTGTCCTAGCGTCTGTTTGCATATAACAATTCGATAACTGCTGAAAGCAGTTTTATGAAGGTTCATACTGGGTATTTTTATCTCAGTAATTAACCAACTTGATGCACAAAATTTTTGTTTTAAAATAAGTTTATTTCATGCCTCTACATGTTTCGAGCACAAATTTTGTGCATCAAGTTGGTTAATTACTGAGATAAATATACTGAGATGCACGGTCAGCAAAATGTCAAAATCATACTGGGTAGTTCTACACGCACTCCAAATTCGGTTTCAACGGACTGATAATATAATTATAAGACTAAACAGTATATAATAATAATAATAATAATAATAATAGTAATAATAATAACAATCTGCATTAAGTCCTACGCGTGTTCCTACACATCTCTAGTGTAACGTATTGAATATTTACCGAGCCAAAAATGGTTTTAAGAAGGTCGAGTATAAAAATGAAGTATATTTCATGCACAACAGTATTTTTCAATGAGTTATGCAGTTTTAAAAACAAAAGAACGGTATCCACAAACCCGCGCGCTGCGTCATTCCGTGCAACTCGAGAAAGTTTGCAATAATTATATCGTAATTTATTCCTTTTTGGGTAATTATATAGCTTGTTATGTTGTTTTAGATTTAGGCAGAAATTTACGGTTTTAAGCAGAAACACCGATAAATGTTAGTACAAGTTCATATTTCTACTCTTTCTACAACATCTGTGAGCTCCTCTAGATTCCAGGGACAGAGTGGGCGAAAGCGCCAGAATTTTTACGCTACGCGCACATTTCCTGACTTGTTTTGGTAGAAACTCGGATTTTGAAAAGGTACATAACACACATTCTTAAAAATCTCTTAATATCCTCATTTTTCTACACAAAAACGTCCACCATGCCAGTTTTACAATGCAAAATAATTTAAGAGTGCATGCAACAGACGATAGGCCTTTGTATAAATAGATATATTAAAGCAGAACCAGGTTGCCTCTCATACGATAAACCAAATGCTATAGCGTAGAAGTTAGCATTCCTGCTTCTTCTTACAGGCGTGTGCGTGGATGATGGATATACATATAATCTTTATAAGTTTATATGTATACACACACACACACACACACACACACACAAAACGTTATATATATAACATTTTGTATTACAATGTCCTGTGGAAACAGAGGCTTTGCGATTGCCCGTCCAAGACGTGGTACCAAATGTGTACAGCAGGCAAGTGGCCCGTGACGCTTTTCGATACTAAGTGTGAACATGGCCCAAAGATTAAAATTGATGAGTAGAAAGTTCCGATTGCATAAGACCATGAAGTCAGTTATCATGCTGTTAAGTGGAATTTGTATTTTGTGTATTTTCAAGGCGGGTGTATGTGAAACGAGAGTTTTGCGCACACGAGCTACAGCCTGGAGTCAATCAAGTGTTAGGTTAGAACTAAATTGTCGGAACGTGTTTGCGTTCACAATAATAATACACAGATAATACTGAATTATATTTGATACAACTTAGCTTTTCATATATCGAGTTCACTGTAATGTAGTTTCGGTGAAATTCTCGTTATTTAATTATAATCTTCATTTAAATAATAACCAACAATGCCAGAATGACATATGATTATGGAAAGACGTGGGTTACATTTTCGAACGAAAATAAGGGCTACTTTTTTCACAGCTGAAAACACTACCGTGTGTCTGAATTGTCAAAAAAACTAAATAACGGCTGACGTTTGCAGACCTTAAATGTCATTAAGAAAAACACGATAAATAAATATAAAACGTGTATGTGGAAAAAACGTACAAGTGGAAAATTGTGCGAATTAAATCATCTTTAAAAACGAAACTAGCAGTCTTATATAAAATTAATAATTAAGACGAATAAGCAGTTAAAGGAATTTGAAACAATCTGTTCACAAACCCCCCCAAAGCGTCAGCTAAACTTGCAAATGGCAAAACAAATTATTTTAGAGAGCAATTAAGCTCCAGTGATATAATTTCAAAGCTTACTGGAGAGGAATAGGTTGAAAGCACAAATGACAAAAGTACAGCTCTTTTTGCAGTGTTTATTTGCAGCTGTAACTTAAATTATGTTGTAACTGAGGAGCTGTCGAAATAATTACTTTGCACGGAACTATAAATGGAGAGGATATCTTTTGTGAGATAGATAATTTACTGAAAAATATTAACTCAGCAGATTTGTGTACATTGTGTCTGTCGGAGCTCTTGCTACGATGGGTACTAAAAATACTGTGAAAAAAAAGAAAACGTGGAGAAAAATTTCACATTTTCTCTCATGTAATACACAAGAAGTCTTTGGCGACTAAAAAGACGACAGTTTATTTTAAAGACAATTATGTCAAGTCATTAACCTCATTCTTGTCGGATGATTGTACTATAATCGATAGTTTCCTCCTTTTCTTTTCGATATGACCCAAAAATGTTAAGACTTGTCATGCTGTAGTAAAAATCGCTAGTTATCCCGCCAGAATGTGTTGAAAGAATTTTATAATCTGACAAGGGAAACTGCTATATTTTTGGAAGTGAAACATTACGATATTAATGAAGTAAAGTACATAAAATGGCAATGAGATGTGTCACATTTAGTTGGTATCACAAATCACCTACATGAGCTAAATGCTGAACAGCAAGGAACAGAAAACTGAGTAATATCAAGGTCTGACAACACAAAAGTTTTTCAGATAAACGTTCGGATTTACGAGATTCCAATAAAAACAAAAAAATTAGTAGATTCTGAATTTAATTTGCGTGAGTGAAGTATAGGACTACTGTTCAAATGCCACGCAGAAAAGAGTGGATTCTTGAGACCCGAAACTGGAAATCGAGCTCAATTTTAAGCATTGTGGAATTCACATATGATGACAACTGCGATGTGAATCAGTCCTACAACAAAACTTGGGTGATACTGGAGTGCCAATATTTATACATATCACTGGATTTCCAAACGTTTTCAGTTTTCTTGCCAAACAGCTACGTGAAATTTTGGTGGCATACATTTGTGTAAATACACATACTAGTTCTCACCATGAAACAAGACCGAAGGATGTGCATTAAGAGAAACACATTTGTAATAAATAGTGAATGTATTATTAACACAACATTTTAAACAAGACACTAAGAAACTAAGCGCAAACGAAAATGTAAGCTTTCTGGACAATCTTCCGATTCGAGATGATGTATTAGGACAGCACGCCACTGGGTAATCTAAAGTATATAAAACTAAACTCCGTGGCTTTGGTCCGCGAGCGAACCATACCGACAGAGCGGCCGCCGCCGGTAGGCGAAGTTAGTGCCAACTTTTGCGGATAGTGGGGTGTCACGTGGTTAGCGCAACGATTCCCCACGGCCGTTAATCTCTGTTTTCTGAACCTGG
>Ga0123357_10008520_pt1 | contig 12821 bp, 6 predicted proteins | sample TergutEmb28metaG_FD_89873 | JGI IMG/M metagenome (GOLD analysis project Ga0123357, IMG submission 89873) | Embiratermes neotenicus P4 segment gut microbial communities from Petit-Saut dam, French Guiana - Emb289 P4 | ecosystem: Host-associated > Arthropoda: Insects > Digestive system > Gut ... | reverse complement strand
ATACCACTCCAACCCAACCACACCGAAACTCCAACACACATCGAACCAAGAACAATACGACCAATGTGGTAATTCAACAGAATAGTCGCAAGCTCCTGATGATGGATATAATAATGTCCGAAATATGTTGAGCACATAAGAAGTGAAATAAATTAGCAGTGACATCAAGTTTGTCTTTTATTCTTCACTTATTCTGTGTTATATCTATTCTTTATTCATTGAAATTCTATAATCCGAAATCTAGGAAGTAGCTATTTTAAAGCAAACCATCCAATTACATGTAATACTGCTGTCTTCACTGCTGTAACTATTTAAAATCAAGGTGTCATATTAGCAAAACTGGAACGAGAGATGACATTCATGTTGATAGTGACGTCAGAGTTGACAACCACAATTATACTTACAAAATCGACGCAGGTGGTGTTCGATATTTATCTTACAAAATATACAAGATAAAATTCTAGTCCTAAAGTAAATGAAAGGGAATATTTCTGTTCCCTAGATGCAGACAGGTAGGTAACAGTAAAAGGGAAAGATAATACGAGGATAAAACCTGATTGTTTGCTCACGATTCAAATTGTTTAGTTTAGTTCCCAGTGAAAATCCATGATAACAGCTTAGTTATTCCTTTTGTTCCACAAAAGGCAGAAAGACCTTTGCTCCATTGACATGGTTTGATATTTGTTTTCTTACAGATATTACCTCAGATTAGGCCGTTGCTTTCATTGCATTTTTAAAAGTGATTCTTGGAAAAGTTTAGGAAAATTCTTACATAATATTTTTTTGAGATCTGTTAACAGTAAGATTATTAAAAGTGACCTTTCCAACTGATGCATTGACTTCCTTTGTGTTTATTCCGTTTCGTTTCTTACTCACATAATGTTTTTCGGTTGTTAAAAATAACGATATCTATATTATTATTATTATTATTACTATTATTATTAATCTCCTTTGTGTACTTACATGCGGATTCAAGAATCTGAGGGTCATTTGCAAAATCAGAGCTGATGCACAAAAAGAACATGCGTGAATAAAAAAGAACCAAAAACCAAAACGCTATACAAACGCAGTGGTTTGCAATTAATTAACTAACAAACCAGAGTTTTGCGGGAAACTTTGTACACAATTGAAATGAATACAATGTCACCTGGATAAAGAAGTACATTAATTGAAAAGTACAACTTTCAGCACTGAAATAATATTTGATTAAGAGTACACACAATCTAAATTTACGATCTGCTCTACGAAAAAATTTTTATATGCAAAAGATATTTCAATTTTGAAATTAAGATTATAGTTTCCTCCTGGTTACTGGAGGAATAGTTATGCTCATGTTTGTTATTATTCTTTGATTTTGCGCAAATTCCAAAAATGAATTTCGCAACAAATGGCACAGTTTCGTGTTCTCTATCTTTTATTAAGAAGCAATCTTGTTTGGGATCAATCTTAAGTTCTGTCCTTCGACTACCCCAAAATTTCGGAAGTGGAAAGTGGGACAGTACATTTCTGGTTGATATTCTATGTAATTTTCACAATTTTGATTGTTATATCTTTTAGCATTTCATTTCACCGTATACTTATTCATGCAGTTCCAAAAATAAAACCAAGTAAAACACTGCATTTGAAATGTTTGTCTTTGAACTTACGGAAAATGTCGAAACAGCAATTTGACAATTTATCATTAACATTTATCATTAACAACAAAAATTCAGTACAACTTGTAATAATATGTTGCAAAATTTGGTAGATTTTTAGGTTATAAAACTCCTTTGAATGGGACGTTATTCCCTGTGGCAGTATCTTGGTCAGTCACCCGCAGATAATAATCAGAATATAATGAAAAGGGAGAAGGTCTTCTAAATGTAGAACATCTCGGTTTCGTTCACATTGTGTAATAGCCCGAAATTTTGTATTTTTTAAACTTTTTAGACTTACATGCACCTAAATTATTAGAAAAAATTCAGTACCTATTACACAGAAAACAGAGGTTGTCTTCATTTAAAAAGGGTTAATGGTAAGGTAAAGTGATCCCGTTACAGGCTCGGTGTGGCCCAGAGGGTGGGTAGATGTATAGCTATACTCTTCTATGACCGCGGCACTGGAAGGGGGTGAGTGGTCAGCAGCACGCCCCGGCAGCACTTTACCCCCGGGAAAGACTCGGTACCCATTTTACAGGAGGCTGGGTGGACCCCAGGGCCGGTCTGGAAGGGCGGAAAATCTCGTCCCCACCGGGATTCGATCCCGGACCGTCCAGCCCGTATTCAGTCGCTATACCGACTGAGCTACCCGGTTCACATAAAAGGGTTAATGATGTTTCAATAAATTAGCAATGTTACCTTCAGAATCGTACGAAAGACATACATGCGTACATCCATACATACACATATTTATGTACGTACTTACGTACGTACACACCTACATACATATACAGAAACGCTTACACAGACACAGACACAAACACACATGCACCCAAACGCGTAGATGCCTACACATACGTACGTATGTGTGGAAAAAGTTTAAATATCAGATCTCTAAAAGTGGATCAAACTACCACTGGCCTTCGGAAGTTTGAGTGTCATGAACTTTTAAAACCTTATTTTTATTTGTGCATTGAACATAACTCAAGTAAACTCACTTCTAGGCTTTCCGGCTTTGTTTTCAAAATAATGGGAAAGAAGCATATTCTACGTTCGCGAAACCAATTATTATTTAAATATATAAATAAATATTTGTACACTCTTTACTTTTGAAAGTGTATTGTTATTTTATAATTCTTTACTTGCGTAATTGAACATTAAAATTATGAATACGAGGTGAAATGTTTATAATATTTGAAAGTTGTGTATTTACATTGCTGGGTTACAATAAATGGTAAAACAAAATTAAATTTTGTCCCTTACTTTCGCAATTCCACTTGAAAGTAACAGTACATAAGGATACAAACATCGCTCATGCAAATTTCATGTTTCTTTGACCGTGCATCATTGTGATAACTGAAGAATAAAACCAACTAGATGCCACGTATTATTTTATTGTACCCCTTCCATCTTTACAGAACGAAACGACCAATGTGGTAATCAACATTATAGTCGCGAGCTCCTGATGACGGGCATAGTAGTGCCGGAAACGTGTTGAGCCTATAAGAAGTACAATAAAATAATAAGTGGCATCTAGTTGGTTCTTATTCTTCAGTTATCAATGCTAATGCAATTAAAGTAATTATAATTACTGCAAGGATTTCTGGAATTGTTTTCGAGGTTGTTTATTTTATGTTTCCTATCCTAATTTTACATAGCCGAGTCTGGGCTAAGACGCGACGTCCAAAATACATTAACTAATTGGTCTAGTGCTTCAGGTATATTAAAAATAACCTCGCTTTCTAGCACGTGACATCTTATTAATTTGTAAGTATTTACGGTATTTTGAATGATACCTTCTGCCCTTATGTTTGGGGCGCAATAATTCAAAATTCCCTTGGAAGCTTTTATGCCTCCATATTTAGGGTTCAAAGAAACCAAGTTTTTTTACTGTAAAGACGGAGGCAGCCAACACCTCTAAAACTTAGGTAAATCGCAGAATAATTGAATCTGAAATAAAATCGCCCTGAAAGCCTCAGATCCCGCACTTCTTAGCAAAGACTTAGGGTAGTTTGATTTGCACGTTCTCAGGTCCATTGTGTTTGTATGTTTCTTCGCTTTTATCTTTTTTACCCAAGAACATTTTACAGAACATGTTATTGAATATTAGAGACCAAAATGAGCCATCCAAATCTTTCTACGGTTTACTATTTTCCCCTACAGGAATGGCTTTTCTCGTTGTATGAAGTAAGAATGCACATTTGAAACAAAGATATTATTTTAAAAAACAACGCACTGAATCCAAACTTTATTAACTTGCAGTTTAATTTTTCTCTTGAGACCTTTGAAGTCCCAAATAAATCGTACCCTCTTCCTGGAACAAATTACGTGAAGAAGTTAGGAGTACACGTAAATGTTATACAGCTAGCGAATTCCGGTAACACAAAACTGTTTAAATGTACCAGCTTTTAGTTTTACGAAACCAATAAACTAAATAAAGTAAACCAATAAAAGAATGTTGCCATCAAGTTTTTAATGGCCAGTAACACGGAGCGTGCAAAGTGTTATAAAACACATCTGCACTTATATACGCTTGAGCATAAAGCATCCAATTTCGTGTTAAAACAAGAAGATTCAGTCTTCGGGAGGAATCTCCCTGCATAGTGTTAATTCCGAGAATGCATTAGTTTTAATTTCACGTTACAAACTCCATGTTTTCCTAAGGTAATAATTTGTGAAAGACAAAACGTACTGGAAATACAAGGGATCATTATGAGTATGCGCAAGAAACTGTATGAAAAAGTATTAATATAGAAGAGCTTAATTATACGAAGAATCAAACGAGAAAGAGCTTCCTCGTAAATAACCGAAGGCTGACAACACATTTTCAAAGAAGGCATAGAACAAAGGAAGTAATACGAGGTATGTGACCCGAAAGTGTAACGTACCTGTCGTTTTCATGAAGTATGAAACAAAATTAACAGCTGTCTTTGAAAAAAAAAAAAAGATATTTTATCTACCCGATGCTTCTTCCTCTGTTATGTTTCGGTGAAACAATTATAACCTGTATCCGATATCCGATTCACTGTTTCCCACCCTTATCTACTGTGCGAATTTCCACCCCAAATAACAACCTCGACTCACGTACCATCTCGTAGAAATTCTATAACATGTCTATTTTCATGATTGAATATTGACCAACTAATTGCATTGTTATATGTTTTTAAAATATTTATTTACAATTAACACTTTAAAACATATCACTTTGTTTAAAATTCGTCGTTACTCCTACATGTTTCGGTCCTTCTGGACCATCCTCAGGGAGTGTACCTAGTATTGAAGTTGCTAGTAATCTATGTTTGGTGTTATGACAGCATGCGTGTGGGTGTTCAGGTTATGTCTGCGTGCCTTGTTGATGTGTCTGTTGCCGATCGTGTTACTATTGTACTGTGGTTGTCCGTCTGCGAAAGTGATTCACGTGGTTGTCTGTCTGCGAACGTGATTCAAGTTCGCAGACAGACAACCACAGTACAATAGTAACACGACCGGCAACAGACACATCAACAAGGCACGCAGACATAACCTGAGCACCCACACGCATGCTGTCATAACACCAAATATAGACTACTAACAACTTCAATACTAGGTACACTCCCTGAGGATGGTCCAGAAGGACCGAAACATGTAGGAGTAACGACGAATTTTAAACAAAGTGATATTTTTTAAAGTGTTAATTGTAAATAAATATTTTAAAAACATATAACAATGCAATTAATTGGTCAATATTCAATCATTAGACTATTGCAAGGAATAAAACACGAAAATAATGTCTATTTTCATATTTAGCTTTTTCGTTAGGCATTTACCAATGCCACTTCGAGTTTTATTTCCAATCGCTTGGATCCTTATTTTTTCTGTTTCACATCGCTCCATAATCTTCAGTGTTGCTCCCAAATATACAGTATTATTTGCTACTTTCAGCTTTTGCCTCCCCATGTGCCACCATTCGTTATATTTTAGCTTCCCCTGATTTCTTGAATAAGTTACTTTACCTCACTAGCCTATAATGTGGCTCAGCAAATAATTTTTTATTTTTTATTATAGATTACAGAAATAATTTTAACCCTTCCAGTACTTGAAAATGAATTATCAACTTCATATAATGAAATGGAAACAAATTCTGGTTCAACCGGAATAAAGAGGGTAAGCCAACAGATTAAACGTTAAACAAAGAGTAACTCCACTTTAATTCTAAACGCTAATGCTACACATTATCGCAAAGTGTCGTACACTCCAGCGATAAGAATTTTCGTTCAGCAGTGCGTAGTTATTTAGCTGTAATTACGTGTTCCCCTTTGTACTCTTTTTTAACCTGATTCATTGTCACTGTCATCATCTTCATTATCATCATCATCATCATCACCTTCATCAATATAACTGAGAGTTCGCGTGCTGATTATAATCAGGAAAGTCATTAGTAAGGCAACCACTTTCCCAGCCGAATTTCAGACTCCTAACTTACAGGGTACGGGGCAGCAATGGCAAAACTGAAACAACTCCTTTGCTAAGTTTCGTTACTCTGTTATGTCGTAGGTTTTGCGGGACTGTTTGAGTTAAAATGTACCCGGTACCGTTTTAGTTCGCTGTTATAAACTACACGTAATTTAATGAAATTAAACATTTCGCTCTACAAAGTGTAACTTCAAATTGAAGTAAAACTTTCACAAAGCAGGTACACTAGTGAATGTGTGTCCGAGATGTTTGTGTAGTACAGCCAAACATCTAGCTGAGTTGTGACGGTGGAATGAGTGTGAAAAGAGTCGAGAAAATAACCCAATCAAAATGAATGTCTGCGAGAAGAATCAGCCTCTGGCAGTCTTTTTACATTTTTCACCAGAAGTCCCTACCAGGCACAGTTTATATACTAACGCGAAAGAGAGAAAGAAGTTTATATCTCGTATTTTTGCACTAAAAAGAAAATCAAAGGGAACTCTGTTGATTTCCTGCAGTTTCTTGGGTTATTTATATTTCATTCGAAATTGCGAGGTGGAATTTTGTTTTACGTTGTATACACAGATGTATGCAGGGTCGTATGGTTGTTTTGAAGACTGGGATGAAAGGAAAGGTTAAATATGTGCTATCTCCTGTTCCTTATTCCCTTGTTAACCAACTGCTAGTCAAGAGTTTTAAAATATTTATATCAACAAACAAAATAATCACCAAAATTCTTGTTTGTTTTTGTTGCCGTATGTCTTATGTTAAATTCTACACTGTATCTACAATTATTTGGGTCTTATACAATGAGATTTACTGAAGTAAATTTGTTAGATTTACAGATACTAAAATTTGTATTCAACAATCGCTTATTTTATGTTCTTTACAACGTGAGAAAAAGCAATATACAGGGTATATACAAAAGAATTGTGCGGTTTCAAAAGTTAACAAGAAATTTATTTCTCAACCTACACGGGCACAACTCACACTTTTGAAACCGCACCATTCTTTTGTGTATAAAATCTATAGAGATAAATCTATTCGTCCAGCTTTCCGTATTTCTTTTCATGACGTAGTATCAGCGACAAACCCTTGTAACGGATTTTAATGAAATTCGGTATGGAGTTCTCGGGACACACTGTCGATTACAACTCAGTTTCATTCAAGTGGGTAAAGTAAAGACGTAAATGAAAAGTTGCCCCATATTCCTAAATTGTTTTTAAGATTGTCGAAATAACTATGTTCAAGAGATGTCTACAAAAATGTACTGAGCTATGGTGAGTCTCACTAAAATCGGCACGGCGAAAAGTATATTTTTCTTGATGGGTAAATTAATTTCTGATTTGTACTGTTTACTTACACTTTCCGACATTTTGTGAAGTTCATTATATGAAATACGAACGTAATGCTGTAGAGTATGTGATTTTCATGAAAATTGACGCAGGGAAGCTCTGACTTATAAACCTAAATTAATTTTCTTCCATATTTTTTATTCTTTCCGCCTTATTTGGGTAATATTTGGCAAAATGATTGTGGAATGGTTACGAGTGTCTTACAAAACGACAAAATTCAAATCATACCTTGCTTACGAGCGTTTACGAAAATTTTCTCGGCAATTTCTACATTTTCCGGTCAAACGTGGATGAAGTACGATTCAGGATGCATGTAGTAAAAACAGAAATTTTCGCGGACGTGTCGTAAAACTCCTATTACGTTGCACAAACAAAACAGCCCATTAATAAGTTATGGTTTCCTCATCACGGATTACACCACTTGCAATATTTTAGTATTGCAATATTGTAATATTTGCTCTGTAAGCACTAAAGAAAGCGGAGTTTAAAAATCGGTATAGCTGCACTTCCACTTGCCCACTACTTGCCGCATATTAGGATGACGTTTACAAATTTAATAATTGTCCAACAAGATGCGACTGTATTCACTTTATTGTATTTCTGTAGGCAGCTCTACAGGCGCGTATTGTTGAGGAGAGGGGGCGTATAGGGTCTTGGTGGGGAAACCGGAGGAAAGGAGACCACTGGGGAGACCTAGGCGTAGATGGGCGGATAATATTAGAAAGGATCTGCAGGAGGTGGGCTATGTGTATATGGACTGGATTGGGGTGGTCCAGGATAGAGACAGGTGGCGGACGCTTGTGAGTGCGGTAATGAACCTTCGGGTTCCGTGAAATGCGGGAAATTTCTTGACTAGCTGTAAACCAGTTAGCTTCTCAAGAAGGACTCTGCACCATGGAGTAAGGCAGCTATACATGTTTCGGGTGTTGACACCCATCATCAGGAGCTCATAAAATTGTAAATACGGCTTCTGGTATTGATTCACCGGATCTACTACCATCCGCTCTCGTTGTTGGGTTGGAACTTCCACCTCTACAACGAGACCGGATGGTAGTAGACCCGGTTGATCGGTGCCATAAGCTGTAATTACAGTTGTACGAGCTCCTGATGATGGGTGTCAACACCCGTAACATGTAGAGCTGTCTACAGATACGTAATAAACTGAATACAGTCGCATCTTTTTGGATAATTATTAAATTTGTTTCACGATGCACGGACCCATGAATATAAAATTCGGTGACTTGTACCTTCACTTCATAATAAACCTTGAGCCTGGGGATGGATTTGATAAGATGTAACAGTAATAAGGTGGGTGAATTTTTGAGATAGTAATACAAGAAAGCGGTCGGCTATAGGACTAAGCCAAATAGTAATGTAAACAGGCAATCTCAAAATACAGTAGTGGTAAATATTTGATCTGTTGCAAGCAACAGTCTAGTTTAGGATTAAGTCAAATCCTAATAGGAGAAGGCAATCGGGGTGATTGAAACATAGTAATATAAACAAGCATGCCGAATACAGGACAGAGCCAAGTGGTGGAATAATTAAGCAGTCAGGATTTAGGACTAAGTCAAATACCATTTGAATTAGGCAGTCAGAATATAGGACAAAGTCAATAGTACAAGAAGACAGTCGGATTATTGGACTAAGTCAAATAGTAGTAACATTCGTAATATAGGAACAAATGAAATAATAATACAATTGTCGAAACTGAATGCATTATTAGATGAAAATTTGGTTCCTCTGCTATGTTACGTTATATCGACTTGTGAGCGAAATACATCATTATATATACAGCAGCTGCTGTTACATATACATTGTATCAGTGGATTGGTATATGTCGAAGCTTCCAGGATGAATTCTGATATAAGGATTTTGGCATAATTATACAGACATATAATTTTTCTTGTGTTTTCTACGAATTTTAGTTTCTGTGTCCACGTGTCCCACGTTTCATAAGATGCTGAACCACTCTTACTAATGAATACATTTGACGAAAAGCCTACAACCTAATTTTTCCCCTCAGTTTCCTGATATTCTAAATAAAACCACTCAGATCTACCATAGCGGTCACAGCAATGCTGTTCTCTGTGCCGAAGTTACAGGTACACGTTTCTTGCGGAATGTAGATGTAGTTAGTGTAGTTAGGTCAGATGATAAGAAAATAATGTTCTCTCTATCACTTTGATAGTGAGAGAGTCCCTGTCTTACTTCAAGCATGCACAAGGACAACGAAAATTCATAAATGTCCAGTTTCAAATTCCATCCACCAAATTATTTTGAGTGACAACACAGTTTGCAAATAGATATGTCATTTGGCGAGCATTTATAGGGCTATAATCAAGTTCACTTATTTTAGTGACATAATTAGTTACAAATAACTTGACCAGCTCCACACTAATTATTTTAAGAATTTAATGTGTCAATCCGAACAAGATTAGCGCGGTTTCTTATGTCTCTAGCATTACGTTTGCGAATGGGTGAAAGTATTTTGAAACTGAATGTGACGTACTATGGACAATGCGCTTTTCCGGCACTCGCAAACAGTGGAATTAAAAAACCATAAATTTTGTGCCTGTCTCTTTACGCGAAGCCACTCAAATTTAGTAAATAATTTCACTGAACTGATGTAAATAATAACAACAGAGCGTACAGAATATATTTAATCTGTTTAGAAACGTTCCGTGCAGTCTGTCATGCGGAAAACCAGTAAAATTGCTATATTAATTTTCGACGAGTGAAGTCGCTCGTGAAAAATACGGTATAATTAATTACCAGCAATATGAAATTATTGTCCCAGAGAGTAATATAGACGTTATCAGGTAATAAATAATTTTCCAGGTCTTTTGACTGTTTGTAAAATAATAATAATAATAATAATCCTGCATTTAATTCAGAACTTTCACAGTGCATTCAGTGTTCAGTTAATATTAGCCTCTACAAGTAGTGCGATAGACACAATACATTCACCCATTCGCAAACATAATGCTAGAGACATAAGAAACCGCAATAATCCTGTTCGGATTGACACATTAAATTCTTAAAATAATTAGTGTGGAGCTGGTCAAGTTATTTGTAACTAATTATGTCACAAAACTAAGTGAACTTGATTATAGATGTTCGAAAATTCTTTTCCCTTTTTTGCGATATATAAATCAGTTTAAAGAACTCCAAAAACTTCCCTATGTGTTACTCTTTTGTATACTTATGTACATACATACGTATGTGTATATAAATATATACACACACATACATACATAAACACATACATACATACATAAACACATACATACATACATACACACACAAACACATACATATTTACCTACAAACACACACACGCAACACACACATAAACACGCACTCAAGGAGTGTTCCTCAGATTCAAACACTTGCCACAGTGACAGCAAGGTGTGCAATAAGCCGAAAACCCACAGCATATAAAATATGCAAAACACGCAGGATTATTTCAATACAAATAATATGCAGATTTCATATACAGTACTTAGGATCATCGTTAAGCATAAGAAACTCACAAAACTATTGTAAATTTTTCTCTGTATTCCTTAAGTCCCATAAGACTTGTCTCGTATACCTTTCACCAAATGTCACTAGGGTAATCAAACAATGAACTAAGATAAACGGAACATGCATCGCACATGCAGAGACGGGAAATTCACGTAAATTTTAAGTAGAAAGGCTGTAGAGAAGAGAGAAACTGGGAAAAATCCACGGGTCAATTGAGAGATAATGCTGAAGTGGATCTGAAAGTTGTATGTTGTGACAAAGGGAACTGCCTTAGGATAGGGTTCAGTGGCTGGATTTTTTGAAAAAGGTAGCGAATGATGGCCTATGTGTCAGTCTAAAGTCTGTCATATTCTTCAGCAGGACTGTGCTCCAGTAATTAGTTAGCTAACTGAGAAAATATAATGTGATGTCTTGTACCGAATTGAGCTCCCTCTTCACTGTTCCTGTGGTCGGTATGTAACTGAATGTTAACAAACCCCATAGTGTTTTTCTTGCCTCACTTGTGTTCTTTGCGATAAATCCCACCGCTTCTCGGTATTGGTGTGTAGAAATCGCTTAATATTGAGTAGAGTGGAAAGCAGTGAAGAGAGAAATTACTTTCTTTCAAAACACTAAGTCAACTGGTCTTAATGGCAACGCCTTACGTTATCACAAACACACAGGTTCGACGCGGGTTTTGGTGGAGCGAAACAGGATAAGCGCACAGCTCTAGAACACTGTTCTTCCTCAGAATTTCAGCTAAAGTGGAAGTTAGAATGTCAGATATAGAGGAGCGTGTCTGACACAATTATGTAGGATTCTGACGATGTTACATCACATGTGTTCATTGACCTTTGTAGAGTGTGCAGGGTTTGAAATGAAAACACGACGATTCAGGGACTGGGTCTGTCTCTGTCATAAGGCCGGAGAGAGAGAGAGAGAGAGAGAGAGAGAGAGGAAGAGGAGTAAAAAATGGTGGTGATTCAGTCTCACGCTTCTTCTTCTTCTTTTATTAGACTGAATCGCCGCTCTTTTGATTCTGTGTTTACACATACCTGGATATCCCGTATCAAAAAGCCCATTTTCTTAGAAAAGTTTTTTTTTATATCGGGCTCCACTGCGCAAGTCTTCGCCGACCCTTCATCCTAAGGATAGAGACCGATCCCGATTACACAACGATGTTTTTGACTTCTTATTTTAAAAACTACGTTTTGGACGAGGTCCAAATAATGCATCATACCGACATCATTGCTAATGTTTTGTTCAAGTTAGGCCGTATTCATTGGATCAAGTGGTAATTTTTATTAATGTCACATGTGACGTTACCTTTTGGAATCTCTGTCGCAGCACCGGCTTTCTGGCTGTAAAGGTAAAGGTAAAGTGCACCATTGTACAGGCACTGAGGCTCTGTACAGTCCGTAGGGCCCATAGGGGGAGTAGAGGTATAGCTCTACTCTTTCTTGACCACGGCACTAGAAGTGGCGAGGGGTCAGCGTCAAGCCCCGGCCGCTCTTTACCCCCGGGAAGTACCCGGTACCCATTGTACAGGAGGCTGGATGGGCCCCAGGACCCGTCTGGAGAGGTGCGGAAAATCTCGCCCCCACCGGAATTCGATCCCCGGAACGTCCAGCCCGTAGCCATTCGCTATATCGACTACGCTATCTGGCCCAAATTCCTGGCTGAGGTTTCCTAAATGTTTCTTACTACTTCAAGGAATATCCCTGGGTAATTCCCCACATTAAGACACTGTCGTTTCCTTCAACGTCGATTCTATTTTGTATTTTTTGAACCTTTATCAACCGGTTGTTTTATTTAGAAATTAAAAAATAAACAACCTTCAACCAAACTGTGTTGTCTCTGGTATTTATTATTATTCATTGTTGTACCACCT
>Ga0123357_10008518_pt1 | contig 12821 bp, 10 predicted proteins | sample TergutEmb28metaG_FD_89873 | JGI IMG/M metagenome (GOLD analysis project Ga0123357, IMG submission 89873) | Embiratermes neotenicus P4 segment gut microbial communities from Petit-Saut dam, French Guiana - Emb289 P4 | ecosystem: Host-associated > Arthropoda: Insects > Digestive system > Gut ... | reverse complement strand
TTATGAAAAGCCAATGAACAGCACAATAGAAAATGTTGTGTAATCTAGAGAAACATATTTTTGCTGACAAAGATTTACGTCTTCTGAGATTTAACGTCATGTTGAATGGTAAATAGTCACAGACGTTTCGAAAGGGCGCAGCCTTTCCGTGGTGAGAGACAAGGAGTTCAAGAAAACACTAGACCTTGAAGAATGGCAGAATAGGTTTCCCCTGTACGCCGGCAACTCTTTACGATTGGATATGCCATGGCATTCGTTCCGAACCTAATCTTCACCAAGAGCCTTGTAATAACCCAAAACAGGAAATTTGCAGATGATGATGAAATAGCTAGTTATTAAGAAGTCCATGAATTCTTCGCCTTCATAATAAAATCGTCGCTGGTCCAAATCAAGAACTTTGTAGATCGGACAGTAACTGTTACAATTGTTCAGCGAAATAGGAAAGTTATAAAACGAGGAGATTGATTTCTTATAATACTTAAATATAAGGGTGGATATAAAGTTATGATTGGGATATCCTAAGGAAACTTATTCTAAATGGAACAGAAAAAGGTAAAGCAGTCCCGTTACAAGTCTGCAGTGGCCCAGAGGATCTCAGGAAGTTAAGGTTCCCAGATTACATGACAACGGCACAGGATGGTGGTAAGGTTGTCAGCCTTATGCGCCAGCCGCCTTTACCCCCAGGAAATGTCCTGGTACTCATTTCTGTTAGAGGCTGATTCGACCCCAGGACCATAGAGCGATCGGAAGTATTATGTCAATAAAAAATGCCAATGACACCATCTGAAATCGAACCAGCAACCTTCCGATTGGCACACTGTGCCACCGCGGTCCACCAAATGGAAGAGTAGTATAATATAAATAGTGTAAGTAATAAACTACAATTAAAGTTCTCCTTATAACGTGCCACGAAGGTACAGAGTGGCGGACATTTGTGGCTCCAACCCATTCTTAACGTCAGAGCTAAATGGGGTGAGTTATTAGCGCCACACACCTGTCGCTTTATCTTAGCCCGCGAATGAGACCCAGTACAAATTGTAGAGGACGGACGGTCTGGACGGGTGAGAAAAATCTCACCTCAACCGGGGTTCGAACCCTGAACTGTCCAGCTCGTAGCGATTCGCCATTGGACTGCACTCGAAATAAATAACATAGTAGAAGAAACTTTCTGTAAAATGAGGTTCGACGGCACAATTTATTTATTTATTTATAGTTTAATTAAGGGGACTTACTCCAGATTATTGCTTCGAATATGTGGATGATTGTATTTCAAAAGAATGTGGAAGAAGGGACCATGATATAATGTAAGGTAACCCAGGCATTTGCTTGGAGGGAGTGAGGGATATCACAGTAAGCATCCAGCAGAACAGTTAGTGTCCCATTCGAGATGCGAACCGGCCATATCTGTAATACAAGTCAGAAGTGTTTACTGTTGAGAGAAATCGTCTTGTATTAAATCTGCTCTGAGGAATTCGGCATTTGGGTATGAGCAACATTGCAGTACAGACTATTCCAACAAGACATAGAGCTGCAGATTCTGTCAGTGAGCAAGTGAATTATCGAGTTTGTGTGGGAGTGGGTGTAAGCCTGTCACAGGGTAAGGGCGCGGATGATCGAGTGGGAGTGACTGTGTGCGAGCAGGCGAATCACATGGGTGAGGGCGAGTTACTTCTTTACCCTACTGCCACAAATAAGACAAATCAAAACACCGTATTGCTTATAAAATTATCGTAAATCAATAAAATCAAATGAGATGTGTAGGGGTCCGTCTGTTTGGACCCTTGAACTGCAGAACTGCTGTGTGTCGAAAATGGAAGCGCCTGCAGTGTTGGCACTTCCAGAGCATCAGTCAATATTGTCCAGAAGGTTTTGTCAACCCTTTACCCAAACTTTGTCTATGTACAAGAAGTCGGCTGAACGAGACATTGCCCTCATTGTAACGGATCTACGTAACATTAGAGCAACATTATAAGCTACATCATATAGAGGACTGGCAAAGAGTAAGTGATGTTTCGCGATATTACAAATTTGACTTTCTGCTAATCCACTTTTTGCTTCGGTATGCACTTTAAAGCGAATTTTATGCCAAGCTATCGTATTGTTTTGAAAACCAATACAAACGACATAGTAAATTATTTTACAATACCCGTTTTCTTATAAAAAGTCTCTGCACGAAAGAGATAAACATTGTAGAGGGCGCTGTGGGCCAGAGGAATAGGGATTCTCGAACAAATCGAGTCCCGATATCTTTCGACAGAGAGCGCTGTGGTTACAAAGTAGTTTTCAGTGTGATGGAGATTGTCGTCATCCTGCTGCCTTTTGTCATTCATCTTCATTCATCACCATACTTTGTGTTCCTACCGACATCGTATTAAGAGGCGCTAGGAACAGTCGCGTCTCCTCGTAAGCTGGCACTCACGTCGTCCATAAAACAGGGATATTTGAATATAATGAATGCAGTTGAGCTGTCCGGAATGACTGAACAGATTCTGATGTTAGTATTCACAAATGTTACACTTTCATTGCGCGCTTTCCAAATGAACCAACTGCTGAGGGATTTCTCAGGAACCCAGTCTCCAGTTTATCGACCGAGTGGTAAACATACATACCGTTCAACACCAACTTGTTGCACGTTGTTTTTATTAATTACTGCTCGAACATATTTAGCTTCAGCTCTTGGCCATCTTTAGGGAGCTGGTAAGTTTCTCGGCGTATGCAATTTACGTGTCAACTTGTGTGAGAACTGATACAGTAAATTATTTAAATTATAAATATTATTAAAACATTTAAATCCTTAATATCGGCTTAGGGTATAATACAATATAAAATTATTTTAGTTAAAGATTTATGTAATTTTCTTGTCCAACCATCTGTGTTTAACTTTTCTTCAAATGAAGTTACAATATAAAATTATTTTGGTTAAAGATTCATGTAATTTTCGTATCCAACCATCTGTGTTTAACCTTTCTTAAAATGAAATTACAATAGAAAATTATTTTGTTTAAAGATTTATGTAATTTTCTTGTCCAACCATGTGCGTTTAACTTTCTTCAAATGAAGTAAGTTCTGGAATCAAGTTTCATGTATCTTGTCTTCCGGCTGTGAATTAATGAACATAATATGAGGTATTTGAAACTTTATTACAGGTCTTAAGCTTAAACACAGATATTTGGACGCAGAAAATGACATCAATGTCTGTATAAAATAATTTTATATTGTATTTAGCCATAAACTGGTATTTATAACTTAATTTATTTGTAGAATCTCTGCCACATACGTTGACACGTAAGTTGCACCAGCCGAGAAAATCACGAGCTCCCTGAAGATGGTCTGGAACTGAGGCCGAAACTTGACGGAGCAGTAACTGACAAAAGAAAACATTTTGCAAGAAGTTGGTGTTCAATGTTACGTAAATAATGTAGTTGCGCGGAAAATGTACATTATTCAATTTGAGTAGTGAACAATTGATATGTAACGGAAAACCCTTAGTACTCTGGCCAAATGTGGACCTCGTTATGACCGGAAAGGTGTCATTTTTAATGACGCTGTCATTGTCTGAGAACATTTAGCGTCGGTGGTGGTTGAATAAGAGAGTGTGGAGCAGAGGTTGAATTATACCGACAGGAGAAAACGAAGTATTGGGAGAGGAAATCTGTCATAATTACGTTCTCTGCTCTACAAATCCCCATGAACTACCTTGGAATTGACTCCATGACTCCTAATCGAGGGGCCTAAGAATAAAGAAATATTGTTAATTTTGATTTAAAACTCCAAAAATTAGAAGTCGTAACGCAAATCATCTGATATGCCTTCTTTTTCTATATAACGTGTCTATATAACGTGTACATCCTGCGATTAGACTCTAGTAGTGAAGATAGTTCAGAATTAATAGCAAAGAAACTAAATTTTTGTTCATATCTGGTCGCAAGACTGCAAAACAGATATTATGACGATAGTCCTAGCTAATAATTCCGTAAAAATGTAACATCTACTTGGTACAGTTGGAAACACATACAAATGTTCTTCAACAGATGCTGGACCTGCAAATGTAGACAGGATTTCAGTTGTTCAGGTTACGGAATACGAGTGTTTGTGATATGCAAACGGTAGTGGTTCCTTATGGTGCGTGAAGAAGAGGGTCTTTTTTTAACAGCTGAGCCACTGTTAGTTATTTATTAATGTGTTTAGAAATACTTATTTGTTTTTTGGAATAATTTATTATAAAGAAATATTTTTTAAAATCAAATTTGGCTTAATACTATAAATGGTTCCTTCTCCACTGGTATTTGTTGGACCTGTATTTGTCCTTAGTACCTGGTAATGTGTTTCATAGCAACATTTTTTATTTTTATATAGTTCTGGTTTCGATTTAAAGTAAATGCCATATATGGTACTGTGTTTCATAGCAACATTTTTTATTTTTATATAGTTCTGGTTTCGATTTAAAGTAAATGCCATATAACATATAACAATATCCGTTGTATTTCTGCCTGACATTGTTCTGTTCCAGTGCAATTTTTGGACTTATCTGAATAATAATAGTTTTCCCTCTTCGACAATGTGTGGAAAGAAAGCAACGTGGATTTCAATTTTACCCCTCGATGTAAGGGTCATCACGCTGATGAATTACTCGGATATCGAAAGGTTTCATTTAGCTTGTAAGAGTAATGTAATTGAACACAGTAGTGGGTACCTTCATATCCACAAACATTTAGCAGATAGGGAAACTTTATACGTTTGTGACATATAGCTTTAATAGATCCGGAACTGTAATTTCCGTATATGGGTATATTTACTTTTAAAAACGGAGAGATTCATTTTGTGACAGTAATGGAAAACATAGACTGAGGCTGTATAGCATTGGTTTTCATGTTTCAAAGTTTCGTAAAATATTCATTCATGACCTTTATTCCGAACATCAGAAGGAGTGCATAAAAGGAATAACCTTACCCAGAATTCGATTGTACATATCCCTATGTTTGTTAGACACTGTTATGAAGTCTTCAGTGCATAGGTCAATGGTAATTTGTATATACCGTCAAAGGCAACAGTTTATTGGATTCAGCATTGTTCAACAATGGTACGTGTTTCAGTCTATACGACCATCTGCACATAAGTGTACATGATTTAAAAAAGAAGATGGTCTTATAGATTGAAACATGTACAGAATTTTTGTTATCTTAGTAATTAACCAACTTGATGCACAAAGTTTAGTTTTACAATAAGTTTATTTCATGCCTCTACATGTTTCGAGCACTACGTGCTCATCATCAGGAGGTCAAAATTGTATTATACAGAGTCTGATATCATCACACCTATAGGTGTGATGATATCAGACTCTGTATAATACAATTTTGACCTCCTGATGATGAGCACGTGGTGCTCGAAACATGTAGAGGCATGAAATAAACTTACTGTAAAACAAAATTTTGTGCATCTAGTTGGTTAATGACTGAGATAAATATACTGAGATGCACGGTCAGCAAAACGTAAAAAAGTGCAGAGTAGTTTACTGCGGTGTTTATTGGAGCATTACTGCCTGGCCGTCTGTGTTTGCCATCCATTCAGCAATGTCTCATTATAGTAATACTTGGATTATGTGTTTTAAACTGTGATTTTATCATTTGTCATTTTATGTCTTGGGTTGGTTATGATGCTTCAATAATTGTATCATAATTTAATATTTATCATTTTTATAACCACTCTGAGGACGGCCGCGCGAGTGGCCGAAACATACAGGAAGTTATTGTGTGTAAAAGTTATTTTACGATTTTGTATAACAATATAATATGCGCTTTTGAAATTTTGGTAGGAAAGGTTAAGAAAAGAGATTTGGAAAACGAAGCCGTCAATGAGGGGACAGTATAAAAACCCCAGAGGAATGGGGTTTTGAGGTGGGACGTAGATTGCATGGGCTTGGAATAGGGCCCAATGGCAGTCTTAACATGGTTTAGATTACGGACGAAGCTTCTGCAGACGTTACTGAGTAATTAACTGTAGTAATCCTTTGCAGCTGTGCGCAGTTACTGCTAAATTAATAGTGAATACCTGGATTGTGATGTTCGTGTTTTATCCTGACGCATGAAAATGTTGACAAACAGTCCTCTGGCATTTTTCCTTTTCCCATTGCAGTAATCTGGCACGGTGGCGTGGGCACAGCGTTTTTTCTTCTGTGAGAAGTCAAAAGAGGGCACTACTGTTGCAGAGTAGCTGACGGCTTCAAGTTTTCATACGGTTGACTTCTTCGTAAAGAAGCTGTGTCTTTATTAAGGTAAAATATTTCTTATCACACCACATATGCATGTTGCATGGAAAATTTTGTGGTATATGGATATGTCCTTGATTGTGTGGCGGTTCGCGCCAACTGCAGTTTTCCGCTGGTATGGAGGTTCGATAAATGCGATATTTGTTTTAACTGTCCGCTGTATCTATTTGTGTAAATACGAACATGTCAGTAGCACAAGCCTCGCTTCATTAAAGATTTATAACTTCCGGGTGACGCCTACCATTGCCGTCCATTTTTGTCCGAATTATTCGTCACGTCCGCCACTAAAAAAAAAAACAATACTGCGTCATGTCTGAGATCAGCAGAGTGGAATATAATGGAGTTTAGTACCTATACAGCACCGTCTTGTGCCATGTGGTGGAACTGAACTACAGAGTTGTCTCGATCATACGGTTTTATATTCACTGTTAGACTGTTCGCATGAGAATATCGTTTGTAAAATTTAATTTTTTTTTTCGCAGCAGATAGAGTCTAAAATAATAGTAGGAAGAAAGGATTGTATCTAGGCGCTGATGGTGGACGTATTCTAAGAGGTCACAGCCCGGAATATTGCCGTCATCGATGGCATCTGTGAAATTAGTGTATTTGAAGGAATGAAATAGTTATTTATTAAACAGGGGGTTTGCATTCGTATTCACATAGCAATCAGTTGGAACACAGAGAGCGTTTTCGTTGACCGAACACAGGATCAAATTAAATTATGTGTATGTGTGCGTGTGTGTTAAGAGTGCTTTGGATTGAGCCAAGTGCCAGCTCAGTGCATTTTGTGTCGCAAGAATGAAAACGCCTCGTTATTCAGGACAACATAATATGTTGTATGTTTGAACATTACATATACGTTGCTGGCACTCGAGTATGGTAGCGAACTGAAGAGGGAAGCTTTAGCACGCGTCCCATCCTGACAGCTGTCAATGTTGAACCGTGTTAGATGCCGTATATGTACCTGTCAGTTACGATTTTTAACAGAGATGAGAATACAAATTACACTGCGTGTATGAATTAGAATTCCCCTTAGGATATTTTTATCACAATGTACTTGAACATTTTACGAAAAGTGGACAGTGGCGTGGTGATATCGGATAATCGCACTTTGATTTATCGATTCGTGCAAATCTAAATCCTTCTGTGTTTGACAGTTTTTGGTAGTGAACTGTGACAGCGGATGTAACGCCGTTCTGTGTTCTCATCCACTTAAATTCAGTTCCTGTTATTCGGAATGAATTTTTTCCTTATAATTTTAGGGGAATACTTGCAGTGAATTACTTTAAAAATACAAAGTCTGTAAACATTTGGCATTATTTCACAATTTTGGCAGTATTGAATGAAATAACTCAATTGAAATCTTTATTAAATTTTTGTTCAGCTCTATACGGTTTCGTGTGGTTCCTTGCAGGGCTCAGTGACACTTGTCTTGAACGGTTTAAAGAAACTTCAGTTTCAGTAGCAGGTTTCAGAAACTGAGAAGCTTCAAGTTTCCGAAGAACAGATTGTTTCTTGCACTGAACACTTCAGCGCAATTTGTGCTGTCGCCTGTTTATCTTATTCGAAATACTGATCATATGTCGTATATCTATAGTAATTAACTGATAAAAGGTGGGTAGAAATAATCTTTTGTTAGTTTTTTACAACTGTATAAAGAGTGGGCCAAAAGTAGGTATACAGTAATTAACTATATACTGTATACCTACTTTTGACCCATCCTGTATTTAAGGTATCTTAAATTTAAAAATTGTATATAGTATGTGCCGCATTCAAACTCGTCATTCCTCAGTATAAGCTTATGATCGACTGAGTGGTATTATGGCTGAAGTGTAGCTTGTGTTGTTGCCTGCTTGCACTGAAGCTAAATATTTTCAGCTTGACGCTAGCGTGTATTTTAAAAGCGGAACAGGAAGAATAACTTTCGCACGGAAAGCTAACCATGGAACTGCTCAGGCAACATGAACTAACATCCTCATTTGTGGCAGGCGTGTCCTGTAATCCATAACTCCAAGTTGACGTGTTCTACTGGCGGGAGCTGGTCCTATAATTACTTTTATATGTCAGTCTGTCTGTGATGAACAAATTGTCCAGATAAAGCGAAGTTCAGCCCTGACGTGCAAAGTCGTTTTGTTTCAGCACGTCTAAATAATTGCTGTTTCTGTCCTTTACATTACGCCATTTACTAAAGAAGCTACATTGAAGGTTCAGTGTAACAATATTTTTTTTGTCTTGACCCTTGTTGTGAACTGTATAGGGCACGGAAGTTTTAATGATGTGCCATATAACCACCAACGCCAATGTAAAGTCCAGTCCTCTTTGGCTACGGACTACTGCCCATGACTCTGATGTCTGTTTTCCGAAACTCTGACGTTGGCAAAAGTAGTAGTAAACTTAACCACCATACTTGTAATGACGGGATGAGAAGATTAGTTGCGGCCTTATACATGTAGATGGCAGTGTGTCCTTGCGCTTTAGACAGTCCATTCCGTAACGTTAAAAGAAGTTCTGCGCTGAAAGAGTGGATCCTGTATTTTGTTTTACGGCCTAGGAAAATACAGTAGGTTGTAACTACGAACTCTGATTTAAAAGTTTCAGCCATGCACCCATTCAAGTGTGAATTCTTACAATCTCTTTACGAGACGGTGTCTTGTCCTGTTTTATTTGTTATGTACGAATAAAACTGGCATTCGAAAAGGGCCGCTGTTAGGTTTGTGGTACACTTTGAGTGTCATTTTCTGAATTATCTATTACAATAAAACCGACAACAGGGAAACCATGTATGTTCTCATGTCTCAAGTCGAGACCCTCCGGACTGCACTTCGTATAATTTAATTGAGCTTGAGGCTACCTGAAGACTCCCCAATTCAAGAATCTTTATTGTATTCAAAGTGGAAATTCCTAATTTTCAGGTTCATGAACTTGTGATGTGGGGAGGTACCAACTCACTTATTGAACTTCGGTTATTACGGTAACCGTAGGGAGTGGCGGTAGCAATAATACGCAATAGCTGCCCGGTCAGCGACTGACATTGAAGTAAACATTGTAATCGGAGTTACCGCGGGTGGTCACGCTAAAGGCAGCGACCAAAGTAATTACTCCTGGTTTACGTTGTGAAAAATTTTTTGGAAGCCGTTCGGGAAACTGGTACACAGAGAAAGAGGATATACAGTGACATATACTAGTATTGAAATTTTACATTCCAGAATTGATTGCGCCTTTCAATCTCGTCTTCAGTATTAGAAATATTTTGATTAAATTCTCCAAACTAGAATTCGCATATTTTACAGTTTTTGTCCACGAAGAATTCCAGCACTTTTTTTTTGCACAGCATGCGTGGCTTTGCGTTGGCTTTATATTGGGTCAGAAGTGAACTGTTGCTGGAGGTTATTGTTAGAGAGAGATTCCTGTATGAAACCAGATAGAAATATTTTCGGTGATCTTACAAGGTGTTTGTGTGCTAAGATTATCTTTTATCTTTTAACGTTTATTTGGTGGGTTGTTTTATGGGTAATTATTCGTGGGAAGTAAAATTATACCTTTCGATTTCCTTTAACTGTTTCCTTGTTTTCTACCAATAAAGGCAAAATTAACTTACGGAATACCAGTTTGTACAGACATTTAAATTGTTTAAAGTACAGAAAGCAATCTTCATGAGAGAAATAGTTAAAGCAAAGTTGACTTAAAAAGACACATTTGTACCTGCGCAGTCAATGAAGGCATATATGGAATTGAAGGTGTAACTCCAGTTGTTCTTAACCTCGTACTAGTTGAAGATGAGTGGTCAGTTTCACGCCCGGTCCCTCTGCTTCCGAGGAAAGTGCTGCTAGTTCTTATAGAATAGGATGCTTCCTGGGCCCCACAGCTGGTACGAAATTTCCGGAGAAGAGAAAAATCTCCTACTCTTGCTGCAATTAAACCACAGTTCCTCGATTTGCCAGCTTGTAGCCCAGTCACTACGCCGCCTGCAATATCTTTTCTTGAATTGTACATTCTTTACGTTGGAAGTGTTATTGGTCAACAGTGTCGTGGGTCATAATTTAGAAGCAGATGACGCGTGTAAATAAGTGTTGGGTCTGGTATGTTTGTGTAGGAGAGCGCTGATGTCATGAAAATTATTGGTTTCAAAGATGGTGACAATTATCGACATCAGAAAGCAGTGTTATTTGTGTGTAACACATAGTGGCATATTGCCTGGAAACAGCTTCGTTTAAAACGAGAAAAAATATTATTTTCCTGTGAATTGGATGTTGTGACACCGTAACAGATTTTATTACGTGGGAGCTTCTACAAAAAATGTAGAGAGAAAAATGTGAATGATCCAAAAATGATAGCCTTTCGACTGTTCTGACTGATATTCGCTGGCAGAGATTGGAGAGAAGCTGGAGGAATGTCTGCAGTACGTTTCTGTAGCAAATTGCACAGGAGACTGGAATATCTTTTGCGAGATTGCAGCTTCAGAGAACAGTGCTGCTGCAGTTTGCGGTTTTCTTGGATCTGACGCTGTGTCGTCGGGTAAGTGGTTCCTGATATTTCGAAGGTACGTATTGCTTTTTTCTTTCCGGACTGCTTGGTCCTGAAGATGAGGGCACTAGGATCCGTTGAAACGTCGGGAACTGCTCACCCTGCAACACAACCTCACACCCCAGAAGACTCTAATGGTTAAGATGTCTTAATGGAAAGCTTCAAAATTTGTAGAATGGGTAAAGAGCAGTCACCAAGTATGGGACCATCCCTTCAAGAGATAACGTGAACTTTAGCAGGGTATTGACGTCGTTCATCACTTCCATTGACACATTGAAGGGACGATTTCTCAGGAACAGTGGCAGGAAGACGGCGCAACAGGTAACTGTCTGAGAGAAAGTGTGGCCAAACTGTCCCTCTTGTCTGAGAGTAGCACAATTTTGAAAGGAGTTTGGTCCTCACGTTCGCCATATCTCTAGCCCTTGAACTGAAATAACACCTCACCCGTTCTATGCAGGGAGTCTTCCGTCACTTTTCATCGTGCACAGTTATAAAAGGAAATAGTTATTATTAACAATTTCATTTAAAAACGCGCGCGCACACGCACACACACAATGTGTTTTGATCAGACTGCATTCTTCTAACTCCTTCACACACATATTAATGTTTATTGTAATGATTTCGCCCAATTCTGCATAAATGGTAAACAGTTTAAAAATATTGTTCTTGTGATTTTGGCACCTCATTTTTGGCAAAGTCTTGTTTCGCATATTACAAATATTGACTACGTACAAACCCTTTGTATGGTCGAAACCGAATCCACATAAAGATATTTTGAATTTCCTTTATAGAATTTTTAATGAGAGAAAATATTATGAAATTTGAAATTCAAATAAGACGCTTGCAAAGAAGATTAACGGATACGGAGGGGCGTCATACTGGTGAGATTTTAATCCAGGCTTAGTAACTTGTACTGTAGAAATGAGTATGAAATATTTATAAAGGTCTTGTAGCTTCCACATATGACTCCCTCTTCTGGGAGGCAGTAACGACAGCGCTAGGAATAACTTAAATACTACAAACTGTATCAATTTTCCAGTCATTTTTCTTTTTTATTTGCTGTCGCGAATTAGGTTTCATGGTCTTTTTCATTTCAGAATATTTCAGAAAGAGTATATAAAGGGGAAATGAAAAAAGAACTACACGTTAGAGAGATTCATTTTATGTTAACGTCCATCTGATACTCTTAGGGCGACGGAATGGAAAAGGATGGTATTGTCAGAGCGTGCATCACCTACTGCGGAAATTGACAGTTCACACAAAATGTTGATCTGTACAGATTTGTGTAGAAGGAAATGAGGTAGACGTAGGCATAGGTATAATATGGGGGTATTAAAATGTCCGTTAGTTAGGTAACAAGAAATGTTATGAAATGAGCTCAGCTTGTTCAGGTTATTCTCTGGCATAAAACTCTCGTGACCAAGAAGAAGTGGAAGCAAAATTTCCGGAAACTTCGAAGGTAAAATTAATGTAATTAATTACAGGACGCCACGTAGACCAAAATAAAGTTTTATAGATACAATGTCGCAAAATCTTCTGTCGTAGTCTGAAGCCGGTTTTAATTCATTGGGATTCATGTTAGTTTTATGTGTGACGGTCCACAAGATTAGTGTACCTTGTTCGAAATTCTAAATGTTTAGAACGTAATGCTGCAGTAGAATGTGTATTTTTGTATAATACTTAAAACTCAACAGAATAAGTTCTTTGTTTAACACATAAGAATACACGTTAAGACAAATTACTTGTTAGTGTATATTTATGTCCTTTTATTGAACAGCTTTACAACTCCTCGTTTACTGTCCTGCAGTAACCTTCCTGCCTATTAGCAATTACGTACAGACTACAACATATTTCGATGATAATAAAAATCCAACCAGATGCAACAGTATGAAGATATTTATTTACTGCAAAGTCACTACATGTGTCGGGTGTCACAGCATCCATCATCAGGGTACTAAAAACTGTAATCGCAGTCTCCGGTACAGGTCATAATACTGGTACAGCTACTTCCCTCCAACGTGGCCTGATCAGG
>Ga0123357_10008517_pt1 | contig 12822 bp, 8 predicted proteins | sample TergutEmb28metaG_FD_89873 | JGI IMG/M metagenome (GOLD analysis project Ga0123357, IMG submission 89873) | Embiratermes neotenicus P4 segment gut microbial communities from Petit-Saut dam, French Guiana - Emb289 P4 | ecosystem: Host-associated > Arthropoda: Insects > Digestive system > Gut ... | reverse complement strand
TTTAGTGTTAGTGCTCACTGTATGATGCAACAATTGTATATGACTATGTCCATATCCACATGGATTTTGCTATCCTGTATGGATCTACGGACTGTGAATAAAATTACAATTACAATTACAATATTGACAATGTTATGAAATAATCCACAAGAAAATCATTTGCAGAAACATCTTTTAACTAATAAAACAAGAAAAATTTTAAGTATTTACTAAAGTAGGCTATTGAATTAACAAATCAGTTTGCAGTAACTAAAATATGTCGTTGTTTTCAAGTGTAATTTATACTTCTTTTACTAATCTGTCATGCCAGATGTTATACATAACTAACTGCAAAGCCGTGTATTTGAAACATACAGATATTTATAGCCTGGTTGTCATCCTTCTGGGATTTATTTCATCGGTATCTGTATCAATTCCACTCTTGGTGTTATGCAGGAAGACATCTTTAACCCTTCTGAGACACACACATACAAAGAGCACTCCTGTATAGAACTAAAGGTCTCACATTAATGGTCTGGTCAACATTGTCACTAAGCCTGATGCAATTTTTTTTTATTGGTCAATCATGTTAATTTAATCTTTATTCATTTTCATAAAAGTTAGATGCAGAGAAACTGAAAAGTGAGGCTTAGAGAACCATTACTTATCAAACATAAAAATAGTAAGAATACAAATATTTCATTTTCTGCAATAGTTTTGTCCCCTTTGGGAAAGAACTTTATTCACACTGGGTGTTTTTATAATCTTGTTATTTAAAAAAAAAAAAAAAACTCATGCTATATCACTTGTGAATGGCATATTGTGTGTTGACAAAACCAATATCAAACGCATCAGTGCGTTATTGGAATTCAGTATTAACTTAGTTAATGGCAACATAAAAAATTGTAGAGACATTTCTTTACATTCCATGCAACAACATATCTTTATGCAGGTGAAAACTATCAAAGTGTTGGTGAATGGTGGTTATCACGCACAGGTGCGCCTTCATCTGCCTCCAGGATTAAGAGAAGATGAAGAAATGACTTTTCCTCTGATATTGCATGTGTGAGTGTTCCATTTCTACTTGTATACGCAGTGTCTCATTGTTGTAATGGATTTATATTGCACTTAACTGTTAAAGAAGTTACATTCATTCAAGTTAAATAATATCATTTAAAAAATGCAGATTTCATTTTATAAATGACAAATTATTGACTCAAAATCACATGAGATTTAAGCTTCTTGCTTCAGTAAATATGAAGGTTACAGTCTTCTGGGATGTGACAACAGGTAGCTTGATAGATATGTAGTAACATTTTGCAGTAACTGGCTATCTCCATCTTCAGAATATCACCTGTTCTGCCCTTTGAAAAGTTGGTACTCATCTACTAATCTCCATGGCACCACATCCCAGAAGAGCATGATTTTCAGTCATGATGTATTTACTGTGTAGGTGTGGAGCACCTGGATCACAGCTTGTTTCTGAGCAATGGTCTGTGGACTGGGGTACATATTTAGCCAGTAACCGCAACTTCATAGTGGCACAGATAGATGGTCGGGGCTCAGGTTTTCAAGGAGACCGCCTTCTTCATCAGTTGCACTATCGCTTGGGCAGTGTTGAAATTGAAGATCAGATTGCTGTTACCAAGTAAGTAAAATGTTCAATATATATATATATATATATATATACACACACCCCACACACACACACACACACACATAAAGGAAAAAATTAAGTTATCCCTGTCCAAGCCCTGAAGGGATGTAGGGGAAATGGAAGTATAGTTTAACTTGTTTGTAATGTCAGCGTTCAGTCACGGTGACCATATGACCCATTTTTCACTGTTGCAGCCCATTCTAATGATCAGTGTAAAACAGGACATATATTGTCTCTTTTATTTTTTCCTGTTATGTTTTATGAAAATCTGGTGTAGTTCTACTTCAGCACTAATGTAGACATGAGTGCTTACATGCTTTCCAAGCCAAGAAACGTTATTAAAAATGTTTGTTTTCTGGTGTGGCCACAGTTTGAGAGTAGCTCTGTGGACAGGACCCAATATATTAGGCTTCTATAGTGGTTTCTATAAACTGTGATGACAGAAAAATCTAAAAAGAAGAGCAGCAGTCACAAATTGAGGGTGTCTGAAAATGTGAAAATGAAGAGATCATTTTGACTGAAGAGAGAGGAAGGACAAGAAGGATGGAGAAAATTCTGTAACTGAAGAATTTTGTAACTTGTGCTCTTTACCAAATAGTACTAGGGCAATTAAATCAAGGAAAGTGAGATGGACCAGATGTATAGCAAGTATGTGAGATGTGAGAAAATGCATTCAAGATTTTGGACAGCAAAACTGGAAGAAAGAAACTACTTGGAAGAATTAGGTTTAGATGGAAGAATATTACAAAGATGGGTTCCAAAAAATAGAGTATGGTTGTATGTACTGAATTCCTGTAGCACATAACACAAGTCCTGTGGACTTTGCTTCATGCATTTAGTTCTAAGGTATGGGAATATATGAAGGAATAATATAAGAAGGTGTTAGGTTATCAGCTAAATATAGATGTAATGATTCACTTCAGTTTTATACATCATTTAACCATTTTCTGGAAACCATATTTTACTGTACCTGTATGTAAAAAAAATTAAGTGATCCCGTTACAGGCCCGATGTGGCCCAGAGGGTGGGCAGAAGTATAGCTCTACTCTTCTATGACCGCGGCACTAGAAGGGGGTGAGTGGTCAGCAGCACGCCCCGGCCGCACTTTACCCCCGGGAAAGACCCGGCATCCATTGTACAGGAGGCTGGGTGGGCCCCAGGGCCGGTCTGGACGGGCTGAAAATCTCGTCCCCACCGGGATTCGATCCCGGACCGTCCAGCCCATAGCTCAGTCGCTGTACCTGTATGTACTGACATAAAATTATGATGCCATTGTGTATTCCTCCTCCATTTGCAAACTCTTGTCTACCGAAATTCATTCTTATTAATACTTGTCTGATTTTAGGTATTTGCGTGATCAGAAATTTGTAGACCGGGATCGTATAGCAGTATGGGGGTGGAGCTATGGAGGCTTTGCAGCAGCCATGATCTTATCGCAAGATGATGAAGTTTTTCGTTGTGGTATCTCTGTTGCACCCATCACCAGTTGGGCTCATTATGGCAAGTAATAATTACTGACCCCACTGCTGGACTAAGCTCTAGATATATTAAAGAATCTGGAGGAATCTGTGAATCTAGTTGAATAGTTGGTTGGTCTTCACACGTATCAACATTATGTAGTTTTATGTGTATATGTTTAGGGAGGAAGGGAATGAGATGCCTTCAGCTCTTGCAGACCTCCAAAACCTGATACCAAATGCTGATGAATAGTTTCAGATTCAGAAATAATATTAAACAGTAAAGAATGTAGTCTTGGGCACTTATTTTTGTCACTTGCTAATATCTTGGCTTCCCACGTTACCCTATAAAAACTAAAAACAATGTCAAAGTACTTTTTGTCCTATGTTTCCTGATGTCCATAAGAAAGTTGCTTTTTTTATAAGGTTCCCTGGCTCTGACCATATGACCTCTTAATAATAATAATATTAATCTGAAGCTGAGTGGGCAGTACTTGCACAGTGAAATGAACAGGGAGGGAGAACCGAATTATTCAGATAAATACTTGTCCCAATGCCACTTACTCTACCACAGATTTCAGATGGACTGTCCCGGGATTGAAACCAGGCCTCCATGTTAATCTACAGTATATGTGAAATTCAGTTCTATGCTACAAGAAGACAGTCCTTTCCTCTAGAACCTTGTGGAACATATCAGTACGCTTTGTTGGTAAAGATGGAGCTTCTGATTGTTGCAGTAGGTCGTAATAACCACTGGCCTTTAAAGAGGTACACACAACTGACTGTAGTCCTAAGTAGGATGAGTGGACACTGACTCCACTAATTTTTCTCCTTACTGATCTGTTTTTTGGAAGAGGTCATGTTCCACTTGTTCACATATATGACAAATAGATGCATCAGCCATCACTTCAGTTCCTGACAGAGGAGGCACAGACAATCCCTAAGAAGTTTTAAATTCATTCCATACTGACATGGTTGATTGTCCAGAGAAAACATCACTATTTTCAGGGAGCATGAAAACTTAAGTCTTATTTGTTGAACGTTAGTACATTTATATCAAATTAATTTTGTAATTTGGCTACATGTTTGTTAGTACAGTTTCTGGTCCCAGACAACTTGCTATGTAGGAAGTGACCTGTTATGCATAAGTAAGTAAGCCACCTATACAACGTCTAACACTCTGACAATCTGTTCAGCCAACACACACACTGCCCCTGAACATAAAATCAGGCACCCTTCAAAATTTCCTCCTTTTTGGAAAGTTTGTATGCAACCTCAAATAATAGTTATTTACCCCCCTCCTTTTGCTTGAAACTACCACAGTCTGAAATAGTAACATCAAATTATAACCACTATGAGGAAAGCTGTTAAGGCATGGCCAGTTATATATCTGAATTTTGTAATATAAGACTAATTTTCATTTCCTTTATATATGTTTATTCTAGACTCAGTTTATACAGAACGGTACATGGGGACACCTAATGTAACGGATAACTACCGAGGGTATGAAGAGGCAGATGTCACCAAACGTGCTGGCAATCTGCGTAACAAACTCTTTCTGTTAATACATGGAACAGCTGACCGCACAGTGCATTATCAGCAGAGCATGATGCTGGTTAGGGCTCTCACTGACGAGGGAGTGTTATTCCGACACCAGGTAGGAGCAAATACTACTATTCTGCATATAATACATTAACGAAAATTTGAATTAAGGCAAAATAAAACCACTGGGTAGGACTCCATGTATAAATTACATAGTACAGGAGGCAGGTAATCATTGAAGTAGGATATAAAGAAAATATAAGAAACCTTCCTCACAGCTGAAAATTGTACTTATTTCATTGTTATTCCTGCATTTTCTTTTCAGCTGTTAGAGAAGTTATTCAGCAGATTCTGAGTGTGCCATCAGCTTCTGATATGTGTCTTAATTAACTCTGAACAAACACAGCAAGAAAATTATTGCAAAGTTGCAAAATGAATGTCTTTTAACTGTAAATTTGACTTCTAGAGACAAGTATCACTAAATAAAAATACATTTAACAATGCATGTAGTTAAAATTGCATTATTTTCTTATTTTAAAAGTATCTAATTAAACTGTTTAATATTTAAAAGTCTCCCTCATCAGTTAATTACAGTATTAAATCAATATCAACATATTAACAATGTTGAACACAACACTGTCATGCTTGATATCAAACTTTCATCATGTTCTGAATGTTGTGTGCTTTCTACTGGATAATTCCCCAGCGCCTGAATTTTATATAAAATTCATACACCATGGAATTACCCAGTAGAAAGCATACAACTTAGTCATGTTGCACGGTATGTGCATTATACTCTTATTCAGTTGTTCCTGTGCATGCCATGAAGGTATATGAGAGAGTGGAGGTATAGCTGCACTCACTGTTAACTTTGGCACTAGATGCAGGTAAGTGGTCACCTTCACGCCCTGGCTGCCTTCCTTCCAGGGAAAGAACCCCAGTTAACCACTGATTAGGTGGCTAGGTGAACCTTGGTACCAGTCTGAACTATTTGAAGAACAGACATATCTTATCCCTTGTGGGAGAGGAACCGGCTTCTTCATGTGTGCAGGCTGTAGCCTAAGATACTCTTATTAAGATGCAATGAATTCACACCACACCAGCTTCAAAAGTGGTTTGTTAATTGAAATGTATTTATAGGCATCAACTGCCAGTGAGGTAGAAACCAAACCACAGTAGAGTTGACTAATAAGATAAAGTTTCCAGGGTATCATGCTGTTCACTGTGAAGTTCTAAGTGAGTGGGCTGCTGATTTTCACGCCAAGTCATTTGTGTGTTTATTTGCAGACATACGCAGATGAGGGTCACAGCTTCTCTGGAGTTCAGCACCATTTGTACAAAGCTATAGAATCTTTTCTGGATGAGTGTTTTGGTCCACTTGATTTTGAAGAATGGGAATTTGGTACAAGTTTTTTCACATTCAAGCAATAGCAAGTAACCAGGTGGGCCAGCGCATGTGAGTGCATATGTCTGTTTAGTCTGGACCTTCACTGTGTTGTGTGAAGGGAATTGTACTTTGTGAGGTTTGAGGTCCTCACAGAGGAATTGATGAACATTAAAGTCTTCTAGGATGTTGTTTCATTACAGCTAATAAATAGTTATTGTAATTTCAAAAGACTGTAGTGTCTGAATCTTCAGGGTCATTTTTTTATATGCTGCTTGACTCTGAAGAAGAAGGCTGTATGCTCCTTCACTGTTGGTGTTTACCAAATGACACAGCATAACACGCCAGAAGACTTCAATTGTACATTATATTTATGAATAACATTTACTTAAGGGAGGTAACAGGATGCAAAGGAAACTGCAGAGGAACTGACTGAATAAGACATAAGAATTATCTGTCTCCTGCACATTCTGTGAAAAGTTTAAATTTAGTATAATGTGAAGGAAAACAGTCAGTGTTCCATGTTGCCATTGTGGTTAAGTTACCCATTTATAGTTCATTCAACGTCCCTGGCCTCTGCCCAACTCTTCAGACAGGAGCAACCGTGAAAGTTTGTGCTGTGTTTGGTAGGATGATGGCCAAGAGCAGAACATTACAGGTTCATGCTGGCCTTCATTGCATTCACATTTGTAAGAGGTGAGGAAGAAGGTCAACATGTGGAAAAATCAAAACTGAATCACTGATCTTGAATCCACGACAGACATCCAGTGCCTTGCCCCTAGGTAACTAGGTCCTCTCATTCTGATTGTAATTTTTATTTCTAATGTCAAGTGTCTGAGCTCACTGGAGGACTGTACAGCAGTGAGCAAAATACTGCTTTCATTTTTATGTCAAATTTGGTGTAAATGTGACTGATGTTCAGATTGTATTTGTATCAGCATATGCTACACACTACATCACTGAATCACTTGGACTTTACAAAGATTTGTTGGATTTTTCTCACATTACAGAATTCTGTTAAATGAAATTATGTTGTGTCAGGTTTTGCTACAGCATGGTAATAAATCACATACTGGTCTAATTGTTACATGGATGATCAAATGGCATATATTTATGATTAGTATGAATATGTTTGCTTAAGCAGCCTGAATGTATCATATCTATTATGTGAAACTTACCTAGCAGTCTCTCTGTGTGGCATTGCTGATCTTCACATAACAGTGACAATGTTGTTCTTAAGGACAGGCTTCTTATGCAGGTGTAAAAATCATGAATAAATGACATGCTGAAAAGCAAAGTAACAGTGGTGGACTAGTTATGTCTCTGAAAACACAAAAGAAAATACTTCAGTCTTGATTGTGTCAATCCTGCGTTTCAGATTGAAACACACAGAACTTGAGATTGGAATGAGCTAATGGTAGAATCATAATCTGAAAAGGTTCTTGCAATTATAGGGCATTTTAGATGCATTGCAGTAGTCATGAGAAGTGGCTTTGAACTTTGTCTTGTCTGTCCATCTGCCTGCATATATCAACTCAGCTCCCACTGAATTTTCATGAAATTTGATATCAGAACCATAACAAAAATCTCAAGAAAATTCAGATTCAATTAAAATTGGACAAAAATATTGAGCCCTCAACATAAATACCTAGGTACATATATGTTGTTGAGAGCGACATGAAATCACCAATAAAATCAATCTCTTGGGGTCAAATGTTATCAGGCTGCTTATTTCCCACTTCAGGTGTAGTGTCAGTACTTTTTATTACGTATGTTTAAAGGCCTCAGTTCATTGTTTCAAATTCTTTGTTTGTTGCAAAATGTCATACAGCTTGTTGAAGTATTGTTACCACTGTCTGTGCATCTCATCTGAGTAAGGCTGATGTCATATGGATTCACAGTCCCATCAGCCATTTGATGTAGTGCAGTTGCAAAACAGCATCATATTTCTGTCTCATAATTCCCAGTGCTTTGGTCCTCCTAACTCTCCTGTTGGGTCAGGCGACTCCATGTGGAAAATGTACCTGTCTGCAACAAGAGAAGTTGTGTGAAATCACTGAACACGGACATTATTTTTCAATGACATCTTTACTTTTTCTGCACATCTTCTCTACAGAATTGCTTGGCACCAAGCATTGAAATTTTTTCTATTATTATTGCCCTGACATTCAAGAAGTTTGAGGCAGTGGTGCTGGCCACATGTGCTGAAAGTTCCATCATTTTATCGCCAGTTTGACTTAACCCATTGCATTCAAATTAATTTACACTGTCGTTTCCTGGCAGCTCAAATTATTTTTTTTTTTAGGAGATGCGTTTTGTTGCATATTTCAACTTGACAGTATTTTTAAAGAATATACTCTACACAGAAGAGACCATAAGTTAGTGTTGTGTTACTTATACTGTCTCTCGAGTGTGATTCCCTATGCAGCACTCACCAGGGTGAAGTCCTGAACACCTAGAACATCTTTCACAAAGGAAATCTGTTTTGTCTGAACCATCAGCCCTTTTGAAAAGGTGGGGTTTCTATTTTCATACTGTCATTTGATGTTTGGGTGATCAATCCCAGTTTAGTTTTGGTTTTGTGAGATAGATTACTGGTGGTAAATACAGTGTGCTTCAAAAAATATATATTGTAATAAAATATATAAATAGCATATGACAATACAAAATAAACATCTCTTAGGAATGCATATACTTTAGTACTTAAAGCAACTGAAGATTACAGCCGGTCTCTCAGCTGTTGGTTGAGTGTATTTATCAGACCTAAGATGGAATTTGTAACACTGATTGTTTTCGAAGTTCCAGCCTTTAACAAACATTTGAGGAAGGGAAGATAAATAAATCTGAATGTAACTAAGAACATGAAGGTGGGAATATACCTTGTTTGATACAGTACGTATGAAAGATGTAAGGTACCAGATCTCCTCCACCTTGTGACACCAGAACTTCCCTTGCATATTTATACAAGAGGATTATTTTAGAGTTTCAAAGAGATTACCAAATGTTATTTACCAGTAGATTATGATGTTTGTGAGTACATGACTGGAACTGTCTGACAGTAGTTCACATAGTGATATAACAACCAGTAGCACAGATGTAAAGGCATCAGAGGAACTAAGTGTAAATGTTGTGCAAGACTGAGATATCATACTACTTCCATGAGTATCAACAGGTTCAGGTGTTGGCAATAGTGACAGCTATCGATGACAAGCCTGAGAATGCTCATTGATGAACTCACTCTTACATGTGCCTGTTGTATGTCTCTTCCTTGGTTTCACTTTTTCTTAAAAAATAAACCAACATCTGCATGTCTGTCATAATATATATTGTTACTTTCCAGAGTATGACCCCAGCTATTCCAATATTTATTCTTATGTGTAAAATATTTCAGATATTGTTTCAAGCACTCTAGCATAATTGGATATACCATATATAGGGCATTCTCATATTTGGGTGCGAGGACTTCCAGTTTTACAACATAAAAATGAAAAACAGTTTTGATTTTGCAGTTGATCTCTGTTTTACTTTCTGTGGGCCAGGATAGTGTAGTTGGTGTAGCAACTTGCTATTAGCTGGGCGGTACCCTGGTAGGTGCAAGATTTTTCTCACCCATCCAGACCAGCCCCTGGGCCCACCCAGCCTCCTGGATTAAAGTGGTCAGGATATGCTGATGATCTCTATCTAGCGCCAAAGTTAAAGAAAGAGTAGAGCTCTGCCTCTACTTTCTCTCTGGTCCTTCATGGCATTTTATTAGGTAAACTTCTCTTTTTTTAAATTTTAAATTAAAATAACTCTTGTGCTATGGAACATGGGGCTTGTCCATTTGCCATGCATTTAAACTAGGTTAATAATAGGAGATCTGAGGTTCTGACAGCAGTGAATATTAAAATTCATTCATGAAAGCTTACCAACTTTCTAAATTTGTCATCTGGTTGTGCAGAATGTACTTACATTACACCACAATTTTTGTTACATGTATTAAACTTTTCACATATAGTCTATTACATCTTAAGGTATATTGTCACCCTTCACCCATTTATGTAGTTTTGCCTAACCAAAATAAGTTTGAAAGCCATTACACGCACATTGCATCAAGCAGTTATCATAATCACAAAACTTTCCACCATTTCCAATTAGTGCTGAATCTTCATATCCTATCACACACCCAGAATGCCAGTTGATGCTGATAGAGATTCTTTCTAAAATTTATTCATATTATATTTGTTGGCATGATTTTTGCAATTTTGTGTGTATTTTGTGTAATGTTTCATGAAGTGATTAATATTATGAATACTTACATAAGGCCTAACTTAACATCATATGATCTTGCTTTGTATAAACACATTTCTTCCTTAGAGGATATTTTCAAAATACAAACAAAAATTGCTAGCACTATATGCATCAGCAGAAATTAACAGATTCTATACCAGTTCTAAGCTCCAGAATGGTAGTGTGGTACAATTTTCTGCACATATTACGAACTAATGATACATACATATGGTTTTAACAGATTAAGGGTGATAATAATTGTGAAAAGGTGAAGTATTTTAAAAGATGGAAGTAGTGGCTTAAAATATGTTTAGTAAATGAAGCTTTGAGGTGAAAATGTGTGTAAAAAGTCTGTGGTGTGAAACATTGATAGTACTGTTCGTGTTACTGGAATACGAATATTTAATGTTCAGAACCTTTGTATGAAGCTGCATAGTGTTTATACCGTGCATTGAAAAACTAATCACTTATGTATCTAATTTAAACCCAACATAAAAGTCTCCAGTTTATTATTTCCTTCATCTAAAAACAATTTCTTTTATCCCCTTTGCATGCTGAGCATCCATTCAAAATTGCACTAAATTGCTTTATGTAGTTGCTGAAAACACAACTGTGTGACACTGCACTACTGAACATGGGATCTATAGTGTTATAAAATCATCCAAAGAAATGTCATAAAAATAAGAATTTCAGAGCAATGGAGCACAGACCTCCGCTAAGTACAGTCACTAGCACAGTGGAATTGTATACCATCTGTAGCATGTGCCACGACAAAAGATCGTGGAAAAGAAGTTAACCATCCTGCAGTCATACCATTCACTGCACACAAGGACACTTGCTCACCACATACAGCTGTTTCACAATCCATGCATTATGAGCATGTATTTAACTTACATTCATGTTCTGCGTGACCTCAGCAAGTAGTCACATGACATCATATTTGGCTCTTTTATGTGTGTTTAAGGTTATGTGGTGATAACCCGTCATTTACTTGGCATGACTGTGTTTACAATAGACGTCCATTTTGAAGTAATAATCTATTTAAGAAACATAAGTAATGTACTTTTCATTAGATTTTTGATGTCATAATCTCAACAACATTTTGCAGTTTCTTAGTTATTTTTCATCCAGGTAAGCATGTGCTCGTATTCATGAATTTGTGACAAAAAATTAGTTCCGTTTCATTGTCACAAATGTGTATTCTCAGTTCACTGATCAGGTACCAATTTTGTACATTCCTGTTTTATCCAAGTCAGGAATTTAATACAGGAATTTTGAGAAACTATTTATTGAACATGTAAATGAACTTGTCTAAACAGGAATAATGTAGCTTGTCCTTTGATACCTTTCAAAGGATTTATAGCCCATGGTGTTCTTTTTTTAAGCTGGGGTTTGAACCAGGAGAAATCAGACTTAGTTGAGAAAAAGTTGTATGAGTAGACATTATTTAGCAGTAATATCATAATTCATGCTTCCACTATGCAAAGTATGAAAATCAACATAAAAAGTACAAGCACAGAGTTTGAATTGTTGCAGCCTTACAGAATGAAGTTAACAACACACATACCAAATCTTCAGAGCACTTTTTCTCGTATAATATTTGCCTAAGCCACTACTATGTGAAATTATATCCATAGAAATTGCATAACATCAACTGATCACACTGAAAGCTACACTATGATAATATGTCTCTTAGTTTCTTTATATTAGAATATTAAGGTAATAAATATAAATCATTAGGTAATGCTCAAATATATTTATCATTTATATTATGTACTATCAATATGTAAGGAGCTGGGATAGCATAGTCTGTATATTGATTGGGCTACAGGCTGAATGATGCAGAATTTAGATTTAATGCTTTGTAGAGGCAACAGATTTTCCTCTTGTCCGAAGAGCCCAGGGTCTGGGACCCACTCAACTGCCTATGTAGTAGATAGCAGATGCTTTTTCCTCTGTATAGAGCAGCTGGGGGCATGAGCTGACCACTAAATCTAGTGCCAAGGTTGAAATTCATGCAACCATACCTCTTCTACCCCATATTCCTCATGGTCTAGTGCTTGTTTAGTTAACTGGGCACATTCAGTGTTACTGTCAATTCTTAATCTATACAGTATGAGTAGAGGCCCAGTTGCGATCCTTTGCCAGTCCATGTGGTATTTATGGTGGATAAAGTAGCATTGGGACAGGCTTTTTTCCAAGTACATCAGTTGTCCCCTGTCATCATTCCATGAATGTGCTATATACATTCATTCACCTGTCACTGATGGTATATAATTTCAGAAGTTGAGAGTGTCATTAAATAACACAATAAAAATAACTTGCACAGTAAGAATTAATCAACATATCTAAGGCAGTAACAAAACAACCCAGGTTCATATTCTAAAAATGCTTAAAATTTTACATTTCCTACAATAATATAATAATAATAATATATATTTCACCTTCCATAGATCCATTACAAGGTCAAAGACCAACTGGATGTGGAAGTAGTCAAGGTACATTAAGTGGTTACAAAGAATAATACTGGATTC
>Ga0123357_10008515_pt1 | contig 12825 bp, 3 predicted proteins | sample TergutEmb28metaG_FD_89873 | JGI IMG/M metagenome (GOLD analysis project Ga0123357, IMG submission 89873) | Embiratermes neotenicus P4 segment gut microbial communities from Petit-Saut dam, French Guiana - Emb289 P4 | ecosystem: Host-associated > Arthropoda: Insects > Digestive system > Gut ... | reverse complement strand
TGGCCCATACTGATTTAAAATCCGTTTTAATATTGTCACCCTTCATGACAACGTCATATCAACAATAACGCACATGACTACGGCGCCATTTCTGTCTGTATTGATGCAGCATAATTGTGACTGACCTTGTTTCGGTTGACTTCGTAATGTCAAAGTCTGTAAATTGTTATAAGCTGAAATAACGTCAGTGTTGAAGGCCTTGTGCTAGAAAAACAGTTACGAAAATGAAGCTGTAGTTGTACATTCGTGTCTCACAAGTCACTAATTTGTAGTGCATTACACACCCCTGCTTTGCTACCATCACGTAGCTCCTAGATCACTTACTTCAGCCTGGAGAGGGTTTAAAGCGACACAAAGAGGTTGTGTGTTGCTTTCGACTGAAGCCGGCATCTTCCGCCTCGCCCTACGAATACGTACGGATTTTCATCTTTCTGCACGTCCTTGCCTGTAGTGTAAGTTGCTTAATTTAATGTAGAGGAATTTATCTCCCATATGAATAGCAGCCGGGCTATCGCAGTTTGTATAGTGGCAAGGCTGCGGACTGGACGATCCAGGGCTCGAATCCTGGCTGTTCAGACTGGCTCTGGGTCACACCTAGCCTCGTATTCAGTGGGTACCCGGCTTCTTTCCAGAGAGTAAATCGGACGAAGCGTGATGTTGACCACCCACCTTCATCTAGCGCCGAGGTTGGAAGTGAGTGGAGCTCTACCTCTACTCTCCCTATATGCCTTCACAGCTTGGAGAGGATCAACAAATTATCTATTCTATCCTTCATAGGAGTTTAGTGATATTAGACTTTTTATGTTAGATTAGATTAGATTATTTATTATCTTTCACTTATTTAAGGTTTGGTGACTGGATTTGTCAGGTTCATGTTGAGACCTATTCGACAAACCATTCCTCTGTCCCAGTGTAATTTACACTGTGTTCCGCGGAGTACAGGATTTGAGCGGGCGACGTTTACCGGGTTCCGCAAGCACATTTCATTCATGTTGAAATCGATGAATTTTTACTTGCGTTTCTAATTTTTCTCTCTATCTTTATGCGTAATTGGCGCTGGTACTATTTTCAGTAAAAATAACCAAAATGAAAATCTTGTTTTTCGTAAATACAGGCAAGTATTTAATGGCTGTGATACTTCATAGTGTAAATTATCGGTTATAATAAACTGATGTGGACTATTGTTAAATGCACAATATCCCCTTTCCTTCGGAAACTACGAATTCATGAAATGATTTAAGAAGTGCAGCGTTCAGACAGGCACACTGGTCTATAACCCCCCACCCCCCCACCCCCCTCACCTCGCTATATTTCTTTTATACACTGAACTGTTATGTAGGAGCGCATTCGTTCATACAGCTGTGGCTGTTGTTCAAACTAAGCACGAATAGCTGACGCAAGCCCGGCACCGCGCAGTGACCGTCTGTTTGGTTAAACGGCGTGTAATCAGTTCGGTCATCAACCAGACTGCAAAGTGACTTTTAGCAAACCCGTTTGTTCCCTTAACAAACCACATTCTGCACACCCTCGCACAAGTTTTTGTCACTGCTTCAGTTGGTGCATACTAATGGCAGTCCCCAGTTTCACAACTTGTCTTTGTTTCCTAATGAAATCTGTAGCCACGGAAGGCTGCTGTTCTTATTCATCGTGCAAGGTTGATTATTTCGTGAAACTGCAGTTAAATTAGTGCCGTTTGAATTGTAACATAACCGGTGGGCAGTGCAAAAGCGATCTCTGGCATGCCTCTTTCGTTGCTTTGCAGGATTTCAGTTCGTATATGGCGCCACGTTTGTAGATCACAGGAAACAAGGCAACGGGATTATGAGGTTCTCGTAACAAATGACCGGGATCATTATTTGTGTACGCTCTAATTCGGAAGAAACCGGGCGAAGTTCAGGTGCGGACAGTTGCTCTACAAATTCAGCATGATAAACAGTTATCAGTGGTTATTGTATGTACCACAAGGATTAACTTTAAAAAAGTTACACGTTTTGCCCACTGATTGAATTCATGTGTTTTATGTGGTGCTGAAAAAAACAGCGATCATTTCTCTGTGGAACCTATATCGATCGCTTGGTCAGGCATATATTTAGGACCTCAGTGTGTTGCTGAGCAAGAATAGCGTAGTCGGTAGGGACTCGCTACAGGCTGGACGGTCCAAGGATCGAATCCCGGTGGGGGGTGAGATTTCCCGCGCCCGTCCAGACCAAGTCTGGGGCCGACCCAGCCTTTTGTACAGTGGGTACCAGGTCTGTACCGGGGTTATAGCATCAGGTGCGTGGCGTTGGCCACCCACACCTATCTGGCGTCGAGGTTGAAGAAAGAGTGGGGCTATAACTCTGCTACCCCTCTGGGCCTTCATGGCCTGTTGTAGGGCGAACTTTACCTTCAGTGTGTTGAATTAAGACCTAAACTTGTTGACTTATGGTAATTTAATATGATTTTGGCTAAGAACTGTGAAAATTGAGCTGTCGGCAGAAAGCCTAGAGAAGCCAAGATATGTCAGACTTGTAGAAACTTGTAGAAACATGGCTACACTAAAAGCAGACTGGTGTGTTAAGTACAGCAGAACACGGCTGTAACGAAATCTTAATGCGACACCTTGTTTATAGCTTCAGATATTCTGCGGTACCAGTTAATTCGTCGCTGTTAAGTGCAACAGTACACTAGTCAGTTATGACGACACTCGTTTATAAAGATACAAAATATCCAGTTCCTCTCATGAAGTTAAAACAGAGTTCGACTGTAATTTTAAGAAGCTCAGTTGTTACTTTGTGTACCACAAAGCTTTACATTTAAAAAGCCTACACCCTTCCAGAGCAATATGATATCTGTTTCCTCTTATTCCCACAACAAAGCGAGATGTTTTTCCCCTACGTAGCATTTACTGATTGGTTTTTATGACAGTGAATGCATGTGTGCAGTGCGCGGCACGAACTGAATCTTTAAATATAATTCACGTTAAATCAAAACTTAAAAAAAGGGCTTGCCATGGTTTAGGCGGCTAGTCGCTGAACTTTCACAGTGGAGGACCGTCTTCGATCCCAGGTCAGCTCATGTGAGGCTTGTGGTGTGAAGGTTTTTCTCCGAGTACTTCGGTTTTCCTCTGTCAGTATCATTCCAACATTGCTTCACAATCATCTTCATCTACCCGTTTACCAGAAGGACTGTATGGCGAAGCCTGTGAACCTTCCCAAAAGCAAAACTGTTTCGGAATTTGGGGAGGATTCGATAGAAATTACGTTTGTCTTTTTATTTTAAAATTCTTAAAAATTGTTTCTTGAGTGTTAGTAGCTGTAAATACATCACGTTTATGTTGCAAATATCATGAAATATTACATATTAACCCTGAGGAGTCAGTGTGCCGTAATACGGACTACTGGATGGTATGTAGGGAATGAAGAGAGAGGACAAAGTGACAAAGTTGGTTGTCCGTGTATTGTGTGATGACATCGTATAGTTTGGTAGGTAGTTACAAAAGTTTCGGCGTAACCGGCTGCGTCTATGACTGGAACATAAGTGTGATCGGATGAAGCCGAGTAGACCACAACAAACGCCATGAGAAACTCAAGTCTCACGATATGCTAACGAATGTGTCATTTTTTGATGATTATATTATACCAGGACTTGTTTTCTGATAGTATGACGTTATTGTTACATTACACATTTCAAGTATGGATTTCATGTAAAAGCCTTTAGAAATTGAGTACATACCTTATAGAAACCTTCCGGGGCCTCCATTGCAAGGACACTGTCTTTAGGGAAATTGTCACTCTATCATGTAAAAAATGTGCGAACCACATAAATATATTCCGTGGCAGAAATGGTAACGCTTCTGGTGCATGTACTGACTTCAGTGATTCAAATGACTGAGGTACAGCTGTAAGCGTCAGGCCTTACTGTGCCGGATAAGTATCTCACAAATTTACGTTCTTCCTTGAAACGTTCTGTAATGTTACTTTTCATGTACTTGTCTCTCTATTGTTGTGACAAATATTTAGACCGCCTTCAGTGGTCCATATGCGTGATATGATTTCTTCTCCTCCAGCCTCCTTGATTTATTTGGAAAATTACGGAAACCATCAAACGTTAGATACAATGACTTGTAGAATACATTTCTTTTTCTTCGTGAGCTGCTGACGACAATAGGAGGTATCCTTCGCGGCTTGTCGTACGTTTGCGACAGTATTCAACAGGAAGAGTAACAGAGACTTTTCCTCGGGGAAAAGGGGGCCACGGCGTGACGCTGAACTGTCCCATCACACAATGTTGAAGTTAAAAATGAGTGGAGCTGTACCTTCTCTTTCCCTCTATACCTTCATGGCTTGTACAAGGATAAATTTACCTTTACCTTTTACTTAAACAGGAATCCAACTCGGTTGCCGACAAGCTGATTGAAACACAGAGCTGGTTCCATGGGTCATGGGTGAAATTCAATTTCTGTAATGAGTAGTGGTAGCGAGAGGGTGAGGGGGCGGTGGAGACCGTAATCATGACATAACATAATTACTGCAGAGTTACTGCATCACAGAGGTCAGAACATGGCAGCCGCGTTTGCCACTTGCCAGGAGTTGTTTCTAGTTAGCGGCTGATTTTGATTTAAACTATTGTTGGGAAGCACTGTTTAGAAATAGGGTCGTCTTTGTCATGTTAATGATGATGATCTCTGTCGTCACTTATTCTTGTTAGATATTTCCAATTCCAAGGATGATATTCAAACATTAATATTTCTTGTTTTAGATGATTTTGTCCTATTCTCTAGGTTTCTGTTTCTAAAATTCAAAGAAATCTACCACCCCCATTTTCAGTTTATTATGTTGTTCATTTGGTAACTGAATGTTTGCTGTGCGTCGGGTACCCCAGTTCATTTGGTTTAAACCTTCCGAAGCTCGCTGATTATTTTAAGTATGTAGCACCTTCTGCAACACAGCAGAACTCTACATTTTGCGCACACGTTGTGTACATAAATATTGTATACAACCCTTGGAATAAACTGACTGGCTGACTCACTAATTTCAGGTGTGCCATCCCCGTTGTGTCTATAATATCCAAAAATATGGCAACAATTGACAATAAACAACTCTGTATTATAGCGAACGTAAGTTGCTACCTGTTACAGCTGTACAAGACAGCCATCATTAGGTGGTAGGTACACGCTAGACCAGCGTTTATAAACTTAGGGCGCGTTACCCTCGTTTTTTTCTTTTTAATACGCAACAATATGGAACTGGAGGTTCATTGCAGCCAGCCACCTCTTCCTATCCTGTACCAGATCAATCCAGTCCATGTCTCCCATCTAAATTCGTGAAGACCCATATTAATATTATCTTCCCATGTACGCACAGGGACTTGCACGTTGTCTCTTTACCTCGGGGTTTTCCCACCAATGTCTTGTATGCACCTTTCCTCTCCTCCATTCGCGCTACATGCCCCGCCTATTCTTGATTTGATCACCCGAATTATATTCCGTGAGTACAGATCGTAAAGCTTCTCGAAAAAAACAGCGATTACGTTTCGCTAAACAATATAATTTTTTTTTGGCCTATGAAATTGAGTTTGAATGTGCTTACTGTAGGGTATGAAATAAATATTTTTATCAAGTCGACAAATTTTGTTTCAAATGGTTAATGTGTTTTTTATTTAGTCTGTTTTTCTGATAAAAACGCTGTACCGCCAGCTTATAAATGGTGGAATGCAATTCCAAATTTGGTGAGGGTGGGTATAATCACGATAGTTGGCCGTTCTGAAAATTTTCTCACACAGAGCCTCGCACACGCAGAAACATCAAGTTTTATAATTGATGACGTTCTAATTAATATCTGAGGTAATTATAAGTGTTGTGATTTATTTGCTGCAGTGAGGGTTTGTCAGTGCTAAGTCAACCACGTGCTGTAATTAAAACCATGTACAGATACTCGAAGAATCGTAATGTATTGAAATTCCCTATCCTTTAACAGAAGTCAGAGTTGTTTTAAGATCGCGTGGCATTGTGTTTGAGGCAGTTCTTTTGAAATTTTCTCAGCTGTGCTGATGCTTTACGCCAGAACCACAAGGTTTAGATAACTTCCGTTTCGGGCGGAGAAGAAATTCGTAATCTATAGGGCTCATCGTTACGGTTGTTCCCAAGGTAAGGGCACAGATTTACCTAGGGACAGAACTGTGGGTATTTGTTAACACCTCTACACCTGAAGGCGAATACAGACATCGTATTCGAAGCATTGTGGTTCTTCACAAAACACTGGAAAGATGCAGGTTTTCAAATAAGTACCACCAAACCACTTTTCTGTAACTTAAATTGATTATATATCATGTATTTTTGTGAGTTATTGGCCCGTCATTGTTACACACACGTGGACAATAGAAATCTGGGGCTAATGTACATACCCAGAGTGGGATTAGACAAGCTATCATGGTGTTGCTACCTGTCGGTAAATCGTCGGATGTAGCTACTGTCTTACAGATTTCATACAGTTAGAATTCTTGGGATTAATTCTAGTGTAAAGAAATACATAACATAAAATTATTATTATTGTATCGTCTTACGTGAAATACAACTACTGGCGACACAGTTTCGAGAGACAATTTATGTAGTGGAAATTGAAGGCGTCTAGGATGTTACATCTTGTCGCCAGGCAGACATTTATCGATCTTTCGAAGATTAGATTTCTTGGCCCCGCACTGTTAGTAACTATTTACCTGTCGTGACAGAGTCAGACGCTAGAACACTGGAATCTGCAGCAACACCGCTGTCAGGACGCCAAATGTTCCAAGTTACCAGTACTTACTAATTAAGTTACGTGAGATATTTTTGTAATTGCCCCACATTTCACACAGCTTTGGTATTCGGCTCAAGTTCTGCTATATGTAAACCTACTTGCCGGCCTACATCAATAAAACGTGATAATTAAGTAACTGAATTCAACCGTTTCAACCGCGAAACCTGTGAGGTAATGTGGGACAGATTTCACATACCTATAGAGCATTTTGCTTCAAAGTGAAAAGAAATATAAACATAATCGCATTTATATGTATGTAAAAGTAGAAATTATGCAATACGAAAGTTGGCTTTGTCCGGAACTCTTTCCACACTTTTAATTTGATCTCCCTTACAAGTGTCAGTGTTACAAGTGAGATGTTTTGCAAGCACAGCTCTTTACGCATTTTTAGTATCTTTCTTTACTCCTCCCAAGCCTTATTCATTATAGATTATAAATCACGAAGCTCCTCCTGTCCTTACTGTTATGTCGAAATAGTTTTTGCACCAGGTTTGGAAACACTTTCAATGCATTCTCTTTTCGTAAGACGAGAGAAAAAAATGACCTCTATTAGACTAATCCATATATTAGTGCTTTGTTTCTTATCTTGTTGTGATATCTTATTTTTATTAGTTTTACGCTTATGTATTTCTGAATTTTTACTATTTGTTGTTGGTTACAGCGTCTTCCTTTTCTTGGGAATTTTGCATCTAACTTTCCTTTCCTTACCTCCGTTTTATATTGTTTAACTTAAGTTTTTCCTCTTCAGAAGTTAGGCAGCCCACTTAATGATGGGCCTCTTTCCTTTTTTGTGTTCCGTGTACTTTTCTTTGCGTCTCTTAGTGTGCTGAAGCAGAATCATGTACAAAACACCTTGACATGTACTTGATAATATGAAGCCGTGATTGTGTACTGATGTTGCAGTTGTATAAAATGCAAAGACAAATTTAATGTATTTACAGGTATACTGAAAGAACGTGTTCGTCGTACATAAATCATGGGTGTTTAATATGTTGGCAGAAATTTGGTGAAATACGTGTATAAATGTCCGTCTGCAAATTCATCCATTAGTACGCCGAATATAGGTCTATCTATATACACAATCCTCCATCAGATATATTACAAGTGTAAACGCTGTATATATGGCTAATAGTGTTGCTTTCTTTACAGATTTGCTTAAAATTTCTTCTCTATGGTAGTATACAAACCATTGAAATTTGAACTTGAAAATCTGACAGTTTCCATTCGTATAATTTCCAAATATAATCTTTTTCATGCTTTGCAGATGTTAAGGGATGTGAAAAGTGAGAGCTTCTCTAATACCCGAACATGAAAGCCATAACCTTTGTTAGTGGTCAGAAGTAATTTTCATGAGCAAGGGTCGAAGCTGCAATACCGACCGAAGCCTAGGCATCTCTTAACTTATTCATAAGGAAAGACTGTTTTCGTCAGTCACCTCTAAATGCCATATGTATCAGCAACTGTAAAAATCAGTAGTGTTTGAGGAGGGCATAATATATTGCTATATAATTTTAATTCGAAGTACGTAACGTAACGCAATATAATGCAACATAATGTAGTGTATGTAGTATATAAAGTGCAGTGTAAGATTAACAGTCCGGGTCATTTTTTTCTGTGTGCATTCTGTTTAGCAGAATCTCGACCTGTTTTCTCAGTTGGCAGGATTGCGTTGTGTTTTAGTTTTGGTAAGTCTACAGTATAACAGTCTTAACCGATCCAAAATAAAATTAGAAGGCGTTCTGAATTTCCATGCAGCCGATACAACGGGGTTAGCAACCTGTGAGTAGGCCTTCTGCGCTCGCTCTTAAATTTTCTCCTCACGTCTTTCTTCTTTTGAGTTTTTCTTATAGGAAGAATTTTTTTTTTTCACGCTTCCTTTCTCTCACGGTCCCTTGCTTCCTGCTGTTTATAGTTCATTACCTCCGTCACACCGTCTCATTCCAATCCTTCATTTTCGTCACTTGCATACTTTCATATCTGCGTACTGTCTCGTCCCATTTCTCGTGCTGTTGCTTAGTTTCTTGCAGCTGCTTTATATCTTTTGCTTTCTTATTTCGTTTAAGCATCCTCTTTCAGTTGAAGTCAGACATCATTCAGTGGCGGAATTAAGGTCCAACCAAAACCGCATTATGAAGTTTTGAATTCAAAACACTGGAATTCGAGGGCATTTCTTGTTTTGCAACACATCTTGATAACCTCTTGAAGAGGCATGGCAACTGAAGTATTAACGCTTCTGACTTGAATCCAGAAGCTGCCCTATTTACGTCTTGGCCTGGCCACAAAGTGTCCTGTCTCGTTCCCTGTAGGAAAATGCCAAAATACTCTTTCAATTTAGGGCAGGACTGTTCTCGGCCACTACCCTAAAGCAATTCTGTAGTCTGTAATCTGAATTACGATGAAATAAACTAAACATACATCATTGTTCAGCGCGCTTTAGTAATTATGGAAAAGGATTAATCGCCTCTGCTTTTATAGAAACGACCCTTCCCTCTTAACCTCCAACAGCGCCTTTTAATAATGCGGTAAAAGAGCCTATTTTTCAGCCGTAAAAAGAGCCTATTTTTTCAATGTTACAGATTTAATTTTTGAAAGACTGAATTGTTTAGGTCAATACACGATATCGGGTTAAATATTGAGATTTTCAGAACGAGTCTGCAGCTCTGTGTTGAGATGTAATTCACTCTTTCTTCATATCATTATGTTGTGAGCTACGTTTATTGGCTGAAATTGGCAGGACTGGTGTCTTGTGTTTTCCTACCTGTCATCGTGACCTTTGTGTAAGGCGAGAGGTAAGTTTCAACAAACTTAAAATTGCGTGCGAGCTTTCAACATAAATCGACATTTTTGACGTCTCTGCTGTCAAAAGAGTTTTAAAGCGGCTAGCCTCGAATTCTTCTCGATAGGGTTCAATAAAATAATCCGTATCTCCGACTAGGAAGAACACACGTGCAATGTAATGTAACAAGACTTATTCAATGTCCTTTTAAGGCACACTAAGAAGTAAATTGTTTAGGTTTTAGTGTGCACGTTTTACAGCTTTCATAAAATGTGAGAGTTGTGGGTTCGTTGTTGAAAGAGTATTATTCTAGCTTATGCCTCCAGGTTAGTCTGACGATTCACATACACGACCCTCGGGTGACCAGATTCCTGAAGGAATTTAAATAATGAAAAATTTTAAAATATTTCCTGAATTGGAATTCTTAGTTTTCCGGGTCAGCTTTCATTTCCGTATATCCGAAGAGGTACGAGCAATCGCCTGGCTGTACGTTAAAGTTCCTTTGAACAATTTAAATCCGAGTCGAAAAGCGAAATAAATTTCAAATTTTGTATTTTTTTTTGCACATCACTTAATTTTCCTGGTATTCACCAGTTTAAGCAGAAACCTTCTTGACGTGAAAGAGTTGTGTTAAACATCCAGGTGCTGAAGAAAAAAACGCCATTTTGTCTAGCTTAAAAATTACAAAGGAGCATGCATTCTCACTTGTTGGTATATCGCGGAGAAAGATACTGTGTATAGTAGACTGCAGTGGTGTAAATGCAAGTAGTCTGTGCGGAACTGATCGCAAAATGGAAGCATAAATTATCAAATAATTTTGAGCGAAAGAGATACTTCGCTGTGTATCTCTTCATGGTGAATACAGAAATAGAGACGTAACATTTGGGGTAATTAAGCAATGCTTAAATGTGCACCTGCAATAAATGTTCAGGATAAGAATTTGTTGCATTACGTGTAGGCCTACCCTAAATACGCCAAAACCTTTTAAACTTTTGCTGGCGATAAATGTTTAAACTGTGTGCCTTCGATGTATTTCGTAGCCCCATTTATTATCTGTAAGAGTACCGTTACTTTAACACCACTCTTCCTTTAATACCACGCATGCGCAGACTTCTGTCGTTGAATGTAACAGTCTGTTCCTTATTTCCCAGGTCCAAGATTCTTATTATTAACTTCAGTCCGTGTTTTTCTTCAGGCTAAGAGAGCGAGTTTCACACACACACACACACACACACACACACACACACACATGCACACACATACACATACACACATACACACGCACACATACACATACACACACACATACACACACATACACACACCCGTACACACAGACACAAACACATACACACATAGACACACACACACACACACAAACAGACACACACACACACAGGCACACACACAGACAGACACACACAGACACGAACGCAGATATACACACATAGACACACACACAAACACAGACACACACACACACACATACACACACCCATACACACAGACACAAACACATACACACATACACACATAGACACACACACAAAAACAGACACACACACAGACACAAACGGAGACATACACACACACACACACAAACAGACACACATAAACACAGGCACACACACAGAGACACGAACGCAGATATACACACATAGACACACACATAAACACAGACACACATACACACATACACAAACGGAGACATGCACACGCACACAAACACAGACACACACAGAGACAGACACAGACAGACACACACAGAACAAAAATTAGAGTAAAAGTTATGTGATCCATTTTCCGATCTGAAGTAGGAAACGGGGTTATACGTATTGTGAAGTGAATGTTAGCAAGCCTAGTCTCGAAATACACATGTGTGTAATATCTGCATGAGTGCGATCTTATTAGTCATCCTGTGCGAGATTTCAGGCTTTCGCCGCGGTTTAGTTCAGATCTTAGCCCGTGAGAGTGTTCAGGCAGCGTTGCTCGGTAGTTTACCAACTTTTCGGTACAGCCTGTCGGTCCCTTCGTCCAAGGTCAAGGAGTCCGAGTTATCTTTTTTCCACAGTATCTGAACTTTGCCATATCTTGGAAGGATTAAAAAAAGACTTTCTGTTAATCAGTATTAAGATAATGCCTTATTGTGACGGCACAGGAGCACGTGTTTGGGAATCTTGATATTTCACTTCTAGATCTTACGTGCATGTATTGGTGTCGCTGTGTTTTTATTGTTTCTTTGCGCAATAAATTAATTTTAATAACGGACTTGAAATATTACTATGCACATGCCACCACCTGGATCCGCCACTGGAGACGCATCATATTTACAGAATTAAACACAGTAGGAGAAGAAAGCTACACCAAAATATTTCTACGAAAAGAAAAGGCGTAAGAGGAGCAGTCGTTTGCTAGAATAATGAAAATGCAAGTTTCATTACAGTGCCAGATGTTAAAGGCGCCATCATGTGCTGGTGTTCAGGGAAGCCTACTGCATCCAAACAGTTCGTCGTTGCTTTGTTTGTATCTGTACGGGGCAGTAACTCGAAGAAAAATTTGATGTTTGTGTGACCGCGCATTATTGATACAATAATAAAAAACAACCAAGTAGATGCAACAATAATAATTTTATTAATAATTTCAATCAGCTCAACATGTTTCCGGTGATAATTTCGCCCATCCTCAGGAGCACTAGACTGTGTTTACAGATGTGGTATAAAGCACCGACGATGCTACCTGCTGGTCACCAGCAGGCAGCATCGTCGGTGCTTTATACCACAAGCTGTAAACACAGTCTAGTGCTGCTGGGGATGGGCGAAATTATCGCCCGAAACATGCTGAGCTGATTGAAATTATTAATAAAATTATTATTGTCGCATCTAGTTGGCTGTTTATATTAACGATATTTATGTCGATAGATATCGAAATATTTGGTTAAGTTTATATTGTTCATTCCTTGTCCTGTCGACAAATAATTTACGACAAGAAACCAACAAAATGCACGTAATTATTTCTTAGATATTTGTATTACAATAAGGACAAAGGTAACGCTCACCCTGAAGCAGACAACGAAGGCCCAGAGGGGAAAAGATTTATAGCTCTAATTTTTTCTTAACTTCGATGCTAGATAGGGTAGGTGGTAACGCCAGGCCCCGGCCGCTTTACCCCCCAGAAAAGGCTATGTACCCATTGTATAGGAGGCCAGTCTGGAAGGGTGCGAAAAATCTTGCTTCCACCAGGATTCGATCCCCGGACCGTAGAGCCCATAGCGAG
>Ga0123357_10008512_pt1 | contig 12828 bp, 6 predicted proteins | sample TergutEmb28metaG_FD_89873 | JGI IMG/M metagenome (GOLD analysis project Ga0123357, IMG submission 89873) | Embiratermes neotenicus P4 segment gut microbial communities from Petit-Saut dam, French Guiana - Emb289 P4 | ecosystem: Host-associated > Arthropoda: Insects > Digestive system > Gut ... | reverse complement strand
GCGCTAACACAATACCTCTATACTTCTTACAGATACAACCCATGAAATAACTACGAATTAGTCGCAAGCTCCTGAGGATGGACGTATTGACGTCCGAAACATGTTGAGCACTGAATAAAATAACAATAAAACAAGTGGCATCAAGTTGGTTTCTCTTTACTCAACTATCAAGATGATGCACTGTCCAATAAACATAAGATACACTTAGGATAGGCTAGAATTATTTATTTATTTACTCATTTATAAGTCCATGAGAGGCCATTTTCTGGTCAGGCTATACTTGAGATTTTCCCCAGACCCTCCAGGAACAGTATATTACACTGCATAGGCACGTGGACTGCATTATATATGACGTCGAAAGACCTCAGGTTTTGTGGATGCCATTTTTTGTACGTGAATATTCGTATTTATATTTTTTAGTTCACAAGTCATGCATTATTTGTTGTCATTTTGGGAGATACACCGTGCGGATTTGGTAGTCAGACGTCCGTTGTGGATTAACATGCTCTTATATAACCTTTTGCAGAATTGGATTTCCTAGTATTTTTTACTTCTTGCCAGTATTATGAACTTCCTGATTCCCTACTTGTACTAGTAGACTATAGATACGCACAAAAGTATATGATATACAGTTCTACACACGTATATAGATATACGCATTCATAATGCACACACAATGCTTACTTGCACACTTCCGTGCATAATGCACAGACGCGTAAGAACATTCATACACATAAATATAAACACACTAATACCTATGCATGTTCTTGCATACATTTATGCATAAATAAACACAGCAGCACACGCAATCGTAACTTACGTATGTACTTTAAACAACTCGGTTCAATAACTGCGTCTGGCGTACCGACTCTGTGTAAATTCCCATCTGTGACTCTTTGCACAAAACGGCATCGATCTTTCAGTCGTATCATCACGATCAGCTTCTAGTACGTGTTGAGTCATGTCGTTCCTTTCCGTACAACAGATAACCTGCGATGTGAAGACTGGAGTCTCCCGAGTTATAAAATACAAAATTCCTCTCAAAAGTTACCGTTTCGCCAACTCCGCAGGACATGCAGTGTCCGGACTCAAGCCCTTGCCCTTTTCCATTGCTCTCAACATATTACAATTACCGCCTGGTACGAATCTAGAGGCAATAATGGGTTCCGAAAACATTCTTGTATACATGTGGCTGTATAATACGTCAATACATTCATCCCTCATTAAAACAGCACTTTAGTTACGTGTATTCACTAAAACGAAAGACATGTACACCTACACATATGTGTTTGTTATATGGATGAAATCCCTCCTCTATTACGAGCTTGTGAGCGTGCATGCCGAATTACGTTTCTGTCTTACCTCCTCGCTCCCACCTGGTCTTTATCAATGTGTGTTCTGCATTCGTAGTTAATCTCCAAGTGCTCCACCACTGGCACCCTTTGTTTAATTTAGTAGCACTTTTTGAGGCATTGGTTAAAAGTGCATAGCAAATGATTCAGAGATTGAAAGGGTCGAGCAAATGTAGCTCAGAAACTTGGCACTATGGAGAGAATTTAAAGTAGCGAAAGTAATAGGTATATCTGTACAGCCAAGAATATGCCTTCGTCAAATATAAGGGTAATTTTTTCTCAAGAATATAAACTAAAAGAAGACGGTGTAATTCCTGCTGGCGACAGATAGACAACAAGAATCTGAACTGTCTTATGTTCCAAGGGAAGACTATGCCGTTTTTTGAAGGTTTCAAGTTTAAGTCTTAAGATGGCGTAGCAAATGCCGAAGATCTAGCGCCAAGACTTGAAAATCTGTTCAGCCTTCGTATCTCACTTAAAGGAGGAACGTGGGTGTAGCAGCTGCAAAGAGGGTTTTCTGAAGAACTCGTGATGACAATCAGGACGATAATCAGCGTTGATGAGACAGGGATATTTTGAAAAAGACAGCTTCCAATAGCCATTTGTAGAGAAGCCAGCTTCAAAATACGGACCGCAGGTCAGACTCGCCCTAGGTCTTGGCAGTATTGTTGAAGGCAATATCAAGCTAAAGCCTTTGTTATTTTATCATCCACAAAGCACACGATTTCTGAAAGGGCAACATAAAGCATCATCACTGGTAACATGGCGATCAAACAGAAGGCATGTGTGACAATATGAATATTTTCGGATTAAATGACAGGCTACCTCTTCCAGTACATTGCACCTCATTTTACCGTAGACGACTTAGAAAAAATGCTTTAAATAATTGGTACTGCTCCTGTCAAACTATTAATGTTCAAGAAACTGTTGGTAATCTTCAGGAGGTTTTCTTGTCTTCCATTTCAACCTCCGTCTTCTAACCGATGGACTGTGTAGTAGCCACATTCAAGACATTTTGTTCAGCCATTAGTTATCGTGTTTGAGAATGTGAGGTTGAAATCAAGCCAACAGTACAAGAACTGTAAAAGATATATAAAATAAAGCTGTCGATAAATACTGCTGTTTAGCTTGGAACGAAGTAACTCGAAATATACGAAGGTCTGTAGGAATCCCTGCTCCTGAGGTTTGTCAGTGCCTGCACTAGGCATGACGAAGCGCGGAACTATCAGGGTAAGAAATATCAAGCTGGTAGGTGACGCTGTGTTCGTATAAGCTGACAAAGAAGGCGTTCAACAGTTTTGTATCTCACAAGGAAAAATGGCCCATCAAAATGGCCCATCAAAATGGCCCATCAAAAACCTCATTAATTGCGGCGGCGACGAAGATCACAACGAAGAAACTGTAATAGCAAGAACATCAGATGAAAAAATTCGCAGTTGCCCTGATACCCTCAATAGCCATTCTGGGCGAAAATGATTCTTACAGGGAAATGGTTTTGTGTTAAGGTCTCAGGCCTGCTAAAGCTAGCTGTACAAAACTATATAAAAACACGCTGTCAAAAAAAAAACTCACTTATTTTGTACAGTGTTAATCCTCACTTTCTATGTAACATTTCGACTAAAGACCCGAATTTTCATACACCTTCGGAAGAAGAAGAAGAAGAAGAAGAAGAAGAACCGTAACAAAGTAACCTACCAACAGCTGACAACTGCTGGCTACCGTCGCCACAGCCAATCAGCTGATGTCCAGTTCTGGTTTTCTTACAAGAAGGGTTTAGTCAGCAACTGACAAGAGAATATTATACAAAATAAAAGCCTTTCGAAAAACAAGAAACTTTTGTTAATTCACGTTAAATTTATTCATCTGTCCTAACACATCATCCAAGTTTTACTTCCCCATCTCCTTAAAAAGTTTTCATATTAAATTTAAGAATATTGCACCAATGGAAATGTTGGTAAAATTTTAATTGTAACACGCTTCGTAACTTGCGGTGCTAAACTATTAAAATGCACAGGGAAAGTACCGAATTAGACCATTTTATACCCAGGTATGAGCACATGGAAATATCGCGAGTCCTTTACGTATATTTAATGGTAGATCCGCATCGCTTTTATGAGTTTGTGCTTACGAACACAAGTTTTGGCAAAATACTCGTATTGTGCTGGTTAAAGGAGGGATTAATGCATACGAATTTCAAATATGAAGTTTCAGTTATTCATAAAGCAAGATTATTTCCAATGTTTAGTAGGCTGTTATTCCCTTTATCATTACGTTCATGAAAGTTCGATATTCTACATTTCCCGTACATCTCACTTTGTATGCGCATGACCCCAGTTTGTGGGTTGGTTATGTAGTTCGAATGATTTAATAACATTTCGTGGAGAATTTTGGTTGGAAACGTATTAGAAAGCCTTTACCTGAAAGAATGAAAAGAAATGTGAGGACAACGCTAAAAAGTATGTAGGGATTAGACACGTACACAGATACTTGCTTGATTTCAAGTGTGGACATTTCGAGTTGGTATGCCGGCGGTGAATGGAATTGACAGAGTGTATAATTACGGTCTTCTGGGGCATGACGTCGTGCAGATTGGCAGATAATTACCAACATTTCGGAGAAACCTGCTGCCTCCTCCTTCAAAGTATGGTACATCTACTACACCCCCTTTCACCCTTCCACAAAGAGAATTGCTGTCCTTTATCTCTGCTGTATCTGAAGTCCCCTTCGTGACACTGTGACACGGAAAATACCAAGGTTATAAAGTCGAAACATGCAAATCACAAACTAAAGGAATAAAAAGGTTACAAAATATAAAGCTACGACATGTACATTTCTTAATTATTATTTTAATTTTTAATCTTTTATGTCTTCTACATGTTTCGAACCCGAAGGTTCATCTTCAGGAAGACGGTTGTATATACAGTTACGGTATGGAAGGTTACTGACCATACTGATGCATGTAAAATATACCATAACTGCAAATACAACCGTCTTCCTGAAGATGAACCCTCGGGTTCGAAACATGTAGAAGACACAAAAAAATTAAAAACTAAAATATTAATTTAGGAATTGTGCATTTCGTTAGTTTATATTGTATAATTACACAACAATGCACTGTGAAAACACATAATAAAAAAGTACAAGGCAAAGTGTCCCTGTCCACGCCATGATGACATACTTGCGGAGTAGGTTTATAACTCTACTCTTCTTTAACCTCGGCACCAGACGGAAATCAGTGGCTAACTTCAGGCCCCGACCGCTTTACCCCCGAACACGAAGACAGGTACCCAATGAATAGGAGAGTGGGTGGGACCCAGAGACGATGGGGAGGTTTTGGAGAAGAGAAAAATCTCCACCCATATTGGAATTCGAATCCCGGACCGTACAGTCTGTAGCCTAGCCATTATGCTAATTAAGCGATCCAGCCGCCTATAACTAATACGAGCAGTTACGTTTAAGTTACGTATAAATTGTATTTTATTACAGCTATTGCATTTGATCCCATCGTGAAATGATGTATGTATGTATTCCAGTGAATTATTGACTTTTTCTTTTACGTAGTTTAGGAACATTTATCACGTGATAATAATTTTTGAGGCTCGTTCGGAAAATTGTGAAGAGTGACTATTGGGTTCGTCACGTCTGTCTGTCTATCCGCCCATCTATCCGTCCGCACGGAACAACTCGTCTGCCATTGGACGGATTTTCATGAAATTTGATATTTTAGTATTTTCGGAAAATATGTCGAAAAAATTCAAATTTCATTAAAATCTGGTAAAAATAACAGGCACGTACATTACATGAAGACCAATATCAACTTTTGATCATATCTCATTCAGTTCTTTTCAGAATGAGAAATGTTTCAGAAAAATATAATGGAGAAAATCGAAACACACGTTTTATGTACAATAACTTTTTGTTCCGAAAATCGTGCCATTTATGAGACAATATGGTGATGCGCATTGCATGCTGGATACCTAAGGCCACAAACACTTCCTCAGAATACGAAAAACTTATTGCTTTCCCACTGCAACAATGATTGCACGAACGAGCCTCAATGTTACGTTATATTTACATTGTCTGTCTTCTCGAACTCATGCACATGCCTTGTATATATATATATATATATATATATATATATATATATATCCGAATTTACACACATTTTATTGTAGTTATGTGGTTATAGAGGGTAATTCTGCGATTTCATTCACTGAAAACCATATACAGTGGATTGGGTCTTGCGAATGTCGAAAACAGGACACGTGGGTTTTGACTGTGCTTCGTCCTTGCATACACTCCGTTGCCGGAAGATGTTCCGATCGCGGCGAGTTTTGTTCAGAGTGTGATTGCTACAGAAAGTGAACTTCCCTCGTTCTAGCACCAGAACGACAATAGAGACGACTACACTGGAGGACAGCAGAACCAGCAGTGGAGCGACCGCCCTCAGGTCCACCCCGACAGTGGTACTCTTTACCGAGTCCTGCCCCAAGTACGGCCAATTGTTGAGGCGCAACCTGTGTATCACGCCACCATCTCGCAGCATCCTCAATCTGAAATAACACGGAACATGGATAAGGAACCAGAAATAAGGGAAACTACGTAATAACGACCTCGATGCTTCGTTAACACTAATGTGATGAGAGAAAACGACGGGTGGGACATGTACTACGAAAGCGAACTTGCAAGATTGAGGTCAGATATCCCGAAAGGGGAAGGCTACTCAGAAGTCGAAGATGCAAATTGGATGTTTTAGAACGGCGTAGACTAGAGTCATATGTCTCTGAGTACAGTCCATTTGCCGGATATCCTGAAGACAGTGACAGGACTTCATGTTCCTTAAAAATGGAACACGTCTGGACCAGCTGGCCATATTTATGTTGAGGATATTCCCAGAATCTGCACAATAAAATCAGTTGTTTGGTTACTTAGTTATTTCGGATTTCGTTCATTGTTAGTCACTTCGGCTGGTATTCATTCACTTAATATGCTCGCTACTTCTTGTTTTGCTTAGTTGCCTAGTTAGTTATATGGTTATTTGGACATTTGGCCGGTTGTTTCTTGAGTTAGTTAGTTCGTTCGTTAATCAGCCACTTGAATAGATTTACGAAGAATATACTCACGTGGAGTTTATGACAAATCCAATCTTCCAGTCTACTTGGGACTTTTGAACCATTTGAACTCCACTGATCAACAATAACAAAGTTCAGAAGAATCTGATTGTGTCTTCACTTTTACCTTCTGTAATTTCTCGTGTACGCTCCTTTTTTTCCACGGAGGGTGCTAGAATGATGATGATGTCTCCTTACTTAATTAGTTAGTTAATCAGCCGGTTGATTAGATTTACAAACAAGTCTTTCTCTTGTACCCGATGAGCAGGTGCTGCCCCTCCTCCACTAAACACATCACGACAGATTCTCTGAAACTTTCTCTTTGGATACTGTTGGGAGGACACAGTTTACTATTTTTTTACTTAGATGAACAGTTACTTAAGATAAATCAATTGCAAATTTCCCTGCTGAACATAACTCGATGATGATCAGTTCTATATGAGTTGCTGATATGTGGACAAGTCTGTTAGCGTGGAAGAACTGAGTGATTATCTGGGAAGTATTCACGAATTTGACATCTAAGGACAAAACCAGAGCTAACGTGCCAGAAGTGTTACAATCTGCAGGCATTTCCTAACTCTTATATGTTTGGCTACTTCGTTTTTGGCTGTTTGTTGCTTAATTAATCAACTGATTATCAAGTTAGATGAGGATGAGTCTGCATAAACTGAATATATTCGACAGATTGGACACGTCAAAGAGCTTGGACGGCCAGGGTAAATATACACATTTATGTACAAGTTGAATACCACAAAGGTAAAATGAGGTAGAGCGAAAATGAATTAATTTATTCGAATAGTAGGCAATGAGGTGCAAGAACAACCTCATACTGTGGCAGCTTTAACTACCCTAATCATAGGACAGAAGATGGGTCGATATGGAAGGGGTGAAGAAAATTCCTTCCTCACATGAGGCACAGAAACAGGGTCATGGCAGTCGAATAGATTATATCAGTCATCACAGTTGGGTCCTTCCATTATCGGATTCAGTAATATGGGATTTTGTAAGCTTTTGCTTCTTTGTGGGTTGTTCTACAAAATATTTCATGCCGAGGGAATTAAAGCCATAACTAAATCAGTCATGACAAGTAATGTTGACCCTTTCCATACTAGTTTTGTACATTTCGAGCCACAATTTTTAAGGGTGACTTTATGATCAGGTGTAAACTTACACTTCCAAATGCATGAATTATCTTTAAGAATTGCAAGATTTTCTGTCACTTTTCTTTCACTCATTTATGCAACATCTAAAGTGATATTTGCTTAGCATAATCCGGAAGTTTAAGCCGTGCATATGAAAGCCCTGACTGTACGTGGAGACTCACCTATAGCTCCAGAAGTCCGTGTAGGGGCTGGTTGGTGAAAACGCCATTGCCAGGCTGATAGGATATGTCTTGTAAGGCAGCGGGACGATGGAACAGTTCACGTATTTCAAAAGTGGCATAACGCTTTCTGGAATGCCTATGAAGGCATATTTAATACCGCATACACGCTGCAAGGCGCCCAACGTTGTGAGTGGAAAGTTTTCACGGTCAGGAGCCATCAGCTTCACATACAGCTGTTTGAGAGTGCTGTTTTCGGTCTCATCCTGGACAAAATAGAAGTTTACATGCATTTATGGCAGAATATGTAATTGAGAGAAAATTATTTCATTCTTCCCGTTTTTTAAACTTTTTTATATATTCCTTCTTTCTTTTATAACTAAGAAGGACGTAATAGACTCTTCTGTGATTCATACAAGAAAGTTATTGGCAGCAACGTACGTGTGTTAATGATTGCCACCTGAAGACAGTCAGCATGATCGGTCTTGGTTTCTGTCGCACGCTTTCTGTAGTCTTTCGAACTTTGTGTAACGTCAGGCGTGCAAATAAAGTCAGTGTTTCATGTAGTTGCTCTTTAAGGTTGGTGACGATTTTTTTTTTGACAGCAGTGGCGAATAAAGGTCCCTCAGCTATTCAGCATTAAGGACACTTTAGTGGTAATGTACAAGCACTGGACATGTGGTTAGAGTCTACTGGGATGCTAGATAGTAGAAGTACGAACTTTTACCCAAAATGTCAGGCGGCCCACATGTTGGAGCCCCGGAAATCAAGACACCATGTTCAAGAGTTCTGGTTACTTCACGCGAGAGTCGGATCGTGAAGAGGTTGGTTCGATGTTACGAGGTAGCAGTAACAGTAACAATGCGTGAGACGGCTGTCTCTCTCTCTCTCTCTGTCTGTCTCAGTGTGACAAAACATGTCATCTTATTCCTATCAGCAACAAATGCAAGTCATATCCAGAGACACGAATTCCCATAAAACAACACAGTCAAGCTAAATGAAATTCTTCAAAAGAACTTCTCGCAGTCCAAGTAACAGCTATCCCTGTCTTTTTATAATCAGGATTCGTCCAGCGTGAAATACTTTCTGCCTTAAAGATGGACCCAGCAAATATCTCACAAACTGCTAGTTGCCACATTCATGAAGACCTTATGTTTACAAGCTACCAACTTACTGAAACCGTATAGTACATTTCTGACTTGTCGACGACACCTAGTTTGTAAGTTCTGTCTCTGAGAATTCCTTCTAAGTCTTGGAAGGGCAGGTTGGATCGATAGACTGTCAGTGAGGATATGAGCGCCGCGGAGTATGCAGCCAGTAATACAAGCGCCGTGAAGTAGGCAGTGATGTATACAAGCCGGCAGGAGGTAGAGCGCGGGGTAATGTCGTGTCCTGCAAAACGAGAAGTGGAAATTGAGTCAGATTTTCGAAACTTATCCCTCAGTCCTGGACTGAATGAAGTAGCAGTAGTCCAGGAATTCGCTGGTATAATTTTCAGGAATTGCTACTGTGAATAAATAATTGTACATTAACATCCTTTGTCGAACTAGGAATGCGGTAAGAAGAAAAGTCCCGAAAAATGGAGAACAAACAGTTGGTTTCTCCATCACGACAATGCTCCAGCACACTGGTCGGTTTTGGTCAAAGATTTCTTAGCAAAGAGCGATGTGACAACAATGGAGCATCCACAATAATCTTCTGGCCTGGCTTTAGCTGATTTTCACCTGTCCTCAACTGAAATCAGCATCGAAGGGTCGGCGCTGTTGTGATCCTACTGACATCACAAAGAATGCGACGAAGGAGCTGAAATGGCTTTCACAATATGGCTTCCAGGAATTTTCCAACGTCTTTACAGTCGCTGGCAGAAGTGCGCAGTTGCAAAAGAGGACTATTTTCAAGAAAACATAGCTTAAATAATGGTTCTGTTTTGTATTTCTCAGAAATAAAACGATTCCGGGAACTTTTTGAAGCTGCCACGTATTTTGTTGAATATAATTTCTTGCACTTGTTGCTTCTCCATATTAAGATGATGAGCGAAACTGATGAAAATGAAATATGATAATTAATATTCTTCTCTATTTAAAACAATAACCCCGTTCCAAAATTTCTTTTAGGAAACTACCAAATTTGGATAATGAATTGAGAGAAGACGGGGTGGATAAATACAGACCGACCCACTATAAGCAGGCACGTGAGCAAGTAGACATTTGATTAGGTAGATTTTTGAGTAGGTATGTAGAGGGGTAAAAGGGTACACAAATAGGTCGATGGCTACATAAGTGGGTTCATACGTTGGTGGTTGATGGTACTTAGCTAGTTTAGTGTACTATTGCATAGGTATGTATGAAGCAAGAAGGAAAAATGTAACGTGAATATTTGACAAGGCATATGAGCAAAAAGAGAAAGACCGAAACGAAAAGGAAATGGGAAAGGAAATGAGAAAAATTATTAAGATGAATTAGGAAAGTACGTAACCTTGTTGGCAGAAGGCGCCGAATATGTACAGAATCGAATCGTAAAACGTGTAGAGCTCGGGGCCCCCTGATTCCTCATTGCCGAACAGGCGGCCGATTCTGTAGAACGTACTGAGGTACAAAGCGATGAAGAGGATCGTAGCGATGAGAACCATCCAGAGTTGTGGGCTGAAGGGCATTAGGTAGGCGTCCCAGTCGGCCTTCCTGCCGGCCGGCTTCCTGATGAACACTCTGTAACTGTATCAATAGCACATTGCAGCACAGTGCGCGGTCTGCATCTCTTTCGTTAATTTTGATATGTAGGGACTTTGAGGGACGACAATATGTTCCTGAACAAAAGGATACACTGTCAATAGCTTAGCTTGTAGCATATAGTAGTGGTGAGGGATGGATATTAACGGTTTTGGAATAAAACTGGATACAGATTGCTAAAATACAGACTTACGTGGTGTAAAGTAGAGGCATGGAGAACCTGACGGCCACTGTGGGATAAGAGCTAGTGGAGAAAGCACCCAAAGCCATGTCAACTTCCGCACATTCTAACATTCCTATCATTCCACTGCAGTCACGCTTGTCCAAGGGGTTTCCTTTGGTAAGGTCGGCTATTACCGTGTAGTTTGTTCTGCGCATCAAAGAAGCAAAGAATATTAATTCATATACTGCACAAAGTCGCTTAAAACTTCACGACCAATTGTTAAAAAGACCCGTTAACAATCTGAGTACTAAGTCCACATATCAGAAATACGTTCCTTTCAGTAACACATTTACCAAATATAAAAATCGTCACGTGAATGATTTGCTTTGAGATGAAATTTAAACACTGACGGACACTTTATTAACTGCACTTTATTAACTGCACTTTATAAACTGCACTTTATAAACTGCACTTTATAAACTGCACTTTATAAACTGCACTTTATAAACTGCACTTTATAAACTGCACTTTATAAACTGTACTTTATAAACTGCACTTTATTAACTGCACTTTATAAACTGCACTTTATAAACTGCACTTTATAAACTGCACTTTTTAAACTGCACTTTATAAACTGCACGTTAACTGCCATGTCGACGTAACCAACATTCTGTCTCCATTACGATGTAGTGTTTTTAATTTTACAGTATACGTTACTACGAGTATAAATTGTCTGAAGAGTGAACAAAGGACGGAAATGTACTGCGCAGTTTCTTCTGTTACAGTATTAAAATATAACAAATATCACAGAATAACAAACCTAAGAAGCAAATAATTCCCACAGAATATCTCTCCACTGATCTACTGTTAAATAAAAAAAAAAATCCTAAATTCACTGAACACGAACCCCGTCAAATACGCAAATGTGTCTTTCAGCAAGATCTGTCAATTGCTGGTCCTGCTGACTAGTTCACCGAGACTGAGACAATCATTTTCTGTATGGAAAAGAAACTATGCAATTTCAACCTGCAAATATTAATGTATAATATACGATAAAAATAATAATAAAGACGTAAACTTAGGCCACCTTCATAGTTAATATCATTACAACAAAGTTGCATAGAAATTCAATTCAGGTCTTTGTTATTGAAACGTTGACCCAACAGCCATGCTGCCAGTTACACAGAGAGCAGAGCAACATGACAGAAAGTATATCAAACAACTAACTACAAACATAAACACATGTAAAATAAATAAAAAGAAAGGATCACATCAAGGAATGGGTAACACGTACAAATGGGTAACACGTACAAATGACAAATAAAAATTATTAAAGGAGAAAATATTTTCCTGAATATACTCTTAGTTCCTTTGTATTAAATTGACTCTGTTTTCTTATTACAACTTTAAGCAAGAAAGACTGAAAAACAGACTTACAATATAACGCTTGTAATAGTAATAGTAATAATAATAATAATAAAAATAAAAATATTTCACTAAGATTAGAATAATTTAGCAGATATGTAAGCAAAACAGGCTTTTCGCTGAATCTCTAGTAAAGGCTCTAACCGCCGATGCGCATCTATCCGCCGATGCGCATCTATCCGCCGATGCACATCTATCCGCCGATGCACATCTATCCGCCGATGCACATCTATCCGCCGATGCACATCTATCCGAACGGTTGGTGCAGCATTTAAAATCAACATTAATTAAAACAAAATTTCTGAGGTTTTGAGTCCGAACAGTTTCTGAAAAGGAGGGCAGATTTGCAATCCGTAACAGACAGCAGTAAATAGAAGAAACGTGTAGACGACTTAATACCACAACAGGCATAACATTTCAGGTGACTTTTAAAATATTAACGTAGTTACTCTTATGCTGTAAATGTCTGAAGGATGGCGTTGACAAAGATATATGTGAACTTCCGCCGGAGATTTCAGTACTCATGTGGCAACTTCGTGTTTGACGCCCAGCCATCTGAAGGGTGTGAATGTGGCTGAATTTGTTGCCTTCATATAACAAGAAGAAAAGGACATAAATTTGGGAAAAGAATTGGGGGGGGGGGAGGGGGGGGGGGGGGGAGCTAAAGCCAATGAGAAGAAGTGGTTTTGTAAGAAACCCTCTTCTATGGGTAAAATACGTTCAAATTTCT
>Ga0123357_10008511_pt1 | contig 12829 bp, 18 predicted proteins | sample TergutEmb28metaG_FD_89873 | JGI IMG/M metagenome (GOLD analysis project Ga0123357, IMG submission 89873) | Embiratermes neotenicus P4 segment gut microbial communities from Petit-Saut dam, French Guiana - Emb289 P4 | ecosystem: Host-associated > Arthropoda: Insects > Digestive system > Gut ... | reverse complement strand
TATTTCCATCTGGCAAATGAACTTGCCGATGGCCTTTTTGTCGTGTCTTTTTTATGGTACTCTGTGTCGAAAAATGCCAGAACATTTAATTATTTGCGCATTGACATATCACCAGATAGCTTTCTATAAATTTGAGGTCATGAAGCGGCAAAAAACGCCGCTTCGAAAACGGTTTAAAACAGTCCACTGGACTGTTTCAAACATCAAACCCCGCGAACCGGGCGAATAACGTATTTAGATATTTGATGTTAACCTGTTCCCTGCCCTTAAGCACGTTTACCCAGTAATCCGGAGAAGCGATTTCAACCCGGTCTAAGAGCGTGTCAATAATAAGTTCGGGCGCCGGGCCGGCGCTTAAAGAGGTTTCCCTTACGGCAAATTCCAAGGCTGCTTCATACACCCGGATAACGGTTTGCCCGTATGTACTTCCCGGTATCGACCATCGGCCGTTCAATTCTTCCCAATACGGCGCGATTCCGCGTGTAACAAGGAGAAAGCACGGGCTGGCGTTTTCTTGTATCAACGGCGCTGTGCTTGCGTAAGCCTTCAGGTGATGTATCTGAGCCCTGACGCCTATCTGCGGCGACTCAAACCACGCGCCGCTAAGGCCGCCGTAATTATACTGTTCGGGCAGTATTTGCCCCCCGAACTTAAACCAGCCGGTTTCAAGTATAGATTGGCAGAAAGCCATGTCGCCGCGAACGCCCTCTACCCTGCCCTCGTTGACAAAGAGCTCCGCTAATTCTAATGCCGTACAGCTTATGCCCAATTTCGGATATGGATTTTTTGTGAGCAGGTATGCGGCCAGCTGGGCGGCAGTTAAGACGGATGCGCCCATGATCGGGTGTTTCGCGGTTTGAGGTTCGGGTTTTTGGTCTTTCTTAACGCCTAATGCTTCCAGAATCACATACGCTTGTGCCTGGGCGATGCGTTTCAGGTTTTCATCAACCAACAAAAACGCTTCGTCGCGTTCGTTGTCGTGGAAACCGCTTTCCATCAGGAACGCTTGCGGGCATCCGGCGTCTACAGCTGCGCGTATAACGCCGTAATAATCCTTGCCGTCATTGCCGGCACGGGTCTTCGCCCCGCGATCCGGATTGCCCATCACAGCGGACACCGCCGCCGTCAGCTTGGCGGCAATAATCTTGTCGTTAGGGTACGCAACGGAGTGAAAACATTCAACCCCGCGCACAGCGCCGTTATATGCGTTGGAATGCTCGGAAATAAATAAATCGGCGCCGCCGGCCATGCCGCCGCGCGTTTCAAGGGCTGGATCCCTATCCTCGGTACGGGTAAGCGCAACCGCCACGCCGGACACCATCAGAATATCTTTAAGGTAATTTGACAGCCGCCACATCCCCGCATACTCCTTATAGCCGTTCCTCCCCCCGTTGGCGCTGCCCGGCGAATGGCCGGGATCAATCAATACTTTCATTCGGCGCCCCCGTTCCCGTTCTTATTGTCGTGTAATTGAGCTAAAATATCTTTCATCTGCGGCGGCACAGGCAACCCGATATGCGTCGCGTTTTCCAGCAATGAAACGCCTTCGTTGCTGATAAAAAAGAAGATCACAGTGGTTCTGATCACGCTGCCGTCGCCAATCAAATACATGTCGATGGTATATCCGATGCCGACCAAGGCGAAAATCAATACCTTTTTGAAGATACCTTTGGCGCCGATTTCACTGGATAGGTTTTTATTGACGACAGCGCACATTAAACCGGTTATGTAATCTATAGCCACAAAGACCACTAACGCATATAAAAAGCCATCCCAGCCGCCTTCATACCAAGCGAGCCAGCCTCCGAACGCCGCGAACACTGTGTTCAAACCATTCCATAACGTTTTTATTTCCATCTATACACCCCCTTTCGCGGTGGTTATTGGAGTAACACTACATCACGCCGATCCGATAGCATAAAGCCTTGTCGACATATTTAGCTTTTTCATCCTGTACGCTGTTAACCGCATCCCCAAATTCATATAATCGCTCGTCGGTTGCCGATGGCTTTAATGAAGAATATTTAAAGGAACCCTCTGCGTAACGCAAAATTACGCTTACGCCTATCAGCGATTTAAACGCCATACATTTCCCCCTTTCGGTAAAAACCGGCCGTTTGTCTTCCTGTTTATTCTGAATAATGCAGATGAAATTCGCAGTCGAATACTAAATCCAACGGTTCCAGGCCCTGCAGTTCCGAAGCCGCGAAAGCCAGCTGTATTAAGCTATCCGCATCCGCAGCGGCATCCAGCTTAGATACTGTATATTTCATTTCATCAGAGCCGTAATCAATTCTCAGGCTCCCTTGTGATGGCTCTGCTGTAACAGCCACGTATTTACCCCCTTTCAGGCTTATTTAATATTTATTGTAATATTGGTTTTCTGACGAGCGCCGATACGCTAAGGGAAAAAACAAACGCGCCTAACATATGGCGCGTTTATTTTCATGCACCGATGTTTAGCTGGGTAACAACGGTACTGACGCATTTAAGCGATTTCTTTGCTATCAAGTTACCGTTCGCAGGATCGAAGCAGTTAGCCGTAAAAATCTTATTCATGGCGCCGACCGCAACAGACTGCGGTAAATCCTTTGTAGCTTTGTTTATGCGTAGGGTCAATGTTTTGCCTAAATCCGTGTCAAAGGTCATTAAGTAGTATGATGTTTCCATGTTTCACCACCTTTCCGCAAATTATTTATACTTACGCAGTTACGCTATAGAGTTCAACCTTGTTAATACTCTTGACCGGCTGATTCTGCAGGCTATTCACTGCGACTCCCATTTCGTATAAGCCTTCGTCAGATGCGCCGATCTGAAAGTTCGAGTATGTTAAAGAGCCTTTCGCATACCGAAGAATCAAACTCAGTTTTACCAGCGATTTCATTGACACCCCCCTTTCCTGTTCAATGTTTATATGTTCGTTAACCGCTGTGTTTACACGGTATATACAAGTTCCTCTATGCCGATCAATTCAGCCTTATCTACTGTAACGGGCGCGCCTGCCGATGTGGCAATAACGTTAGCGGCTAAAATCCGATCCATCGCCGTGCGTACCTGTGTACCCGTAACAGCCGGGTTGGCTCTCGGAATGCTAACGATTACGGCTTTAGCATCCGCAGTTCTAAACGTTAGCCTGATAGAAGTTTCGATAAATATCACCTCCTCCATTTTTACTTAGTTAAATCGTTCGCGGCAACCGTGCGAACGCGGTTTACTGTTCGTTTTGATTTCCTTGGTTATCGCCTTTGCCGCCCTTGCGGTTGCCTTGGTTGCCTTGGTTACCTTGGTTGTCGCCTTGATTACCTTGGTCATCTTGTCTGCCCTGGCTATCCGGATTGGGTTGGCCGGACTGGTCAGCCGGATCGCCTTGTCCAGTCCCGTTTAACCGAAAACCAGCTCGTATTCACAGCTATTAAGTATTTCAATGGGCATATCGCTCTGCAAGTCGGCTATTGCTTCAGCTATCAGGAGAAGATTCGCAGCGGACGCAGCCGGATCTAACTTCGCCACGGAATAAGTCCATGTAGTTTCATCAAGGCCCTCGTATTTAAGCCTCACGTTGCCACGTACAGGATCTGCTGTAACTGCCATATATTTTCACCTCCTTTGGTTTGTTTTCTTAATATACATTATAACATCGCTTATTCTGACATTCACTGACATACAACGACAAACGCTGGCAGGATAAGAATCCACCAGCGTTATAAAAACATATACGCGCGAATAAAATAAAGCCCGCGAACGTGTGAAACGTCCGCGGGCGGTTTCTGTGTCAAGATACATTTACATTTTCATCCAAATCAACTTCTATGATTTTCTTCAAATAACCGAAGCGGTTTTTAATTTCCGTCCGCGCTGCTCTCCAGTTTAATTCGTCATATTTTTGCTTTAAATAGTCGTAACGCTTTATCTCTACCTTATCGCCATAGGGGATTATCTTAATTATCAAATTATGTAAGATTTGTATTTCTTCATGTTTGAATTCGTTTTCGCAAGCTTCGGTTAAAAAAAGTATCACATCACTCACGCTTGCCTGTTCAAATTCTTCTACGGCGCCCACTATTGACGGCGTTTCTTGTTCGGATAAAAATTCGTCAAAAGATATTTGACACGTATAATCATCATTTTTTTCAATATTAAATTTCAGTGTATTGATTTTGCCGCCTCTACCCCGTTTTCCTGTTACTTCCCATGAAAATTTAATATCTGTATTGTTCGCAAGCGCAATCTGTGAAGCTTCAAGGACGCGGCGTCTAAAATTATCCCAATCTTTATATTCATCTTTTTTCAGCCCCAAAAACTCACGCAAATCCTTAACGTCTATTTCCCGCGCCCCAACGTATTCATATTGCTTTAATAGCTCATACAAGCGTTGCTGGTTAGTGGTTGTAAGGTGCAGCGCGTTCCATAGCTTGTACTTGAAATAATGCCCCTGCATTTCAAACATGAGGGGCATCACGTCGTCATGGCAATCAATGCTGACAATCCATTCGTCATTGTCATCCTTGTAAAATTCAAAACGTTTAAATAGTACGCTGGAGGTTATCGTAAAGCCGCCCCTATCGTTTTTCACGTCAAAATGAATTGTCAGCCCCGTCAAATCTACGGCCGATTTTTTTAATTCCGTTATGTTGAACCGTTTCAATTGCATTATCCTCGCGTATTCCTCCAGCTTAAATTCGACCTTACGGCTTGCGGTAGCATTGGGGTTTATCTTGCTTAAATAAATCGAAAACAATCTTATTTGCGGAATAGTCATTCTTGTATGGCGTATCTCATTTAACGCATTGCTCTTGACAATCCAGTTCGCTGCTGACAGTTCATTTTTCCTTTGTTTTGGCACGTTTTACCACCCCTTATTACCTAGGGTATCAAACTTCCGTATGCTTGTCAATATGTACGGCAATATGTTTTCCATTGTACGGGAGTTTGTTTCCCGTTGTACGGAAGTTTGTTTTCCATTGTACGGAAGTTTGTTTTCCATTGTACGGAAGTTTGTTTTCCATTGTACGGAAGTAAATCCTGGAAGCCGCACTACAGGCCGATCGCGGGAACCGAAAACAAGATCTATAACAAGATTTAAAACAAGTATTATAACAAGCTAACAAACAAGGAAGAAACCTGCTCGCCTGTTTGCTTGCTTTATAAGTAAGCTGGTCTGCGTCAATAAATGCAGACAGATTTATTCCGTTACCGTGTTCCGTGTTTCTCATTGTATAGAAGTAAACCCTACAGACCGCATTAATACGTGATTTATATTCATATGTTCGATTTTTTGTAAAGTACGGCAGTTAGGAGATTATTCTGCTTCATTCACTGAACAGATTTATTCCGTTGCCGTGTTCCATGTTTCTCATTGTACGGAAGTAAACTCTACAGACCGCATAAATACGTGATTTATGTTTATATGTTCGATTTTTTCTCGATGTACAGAAGTTAGGAAATCAGGCAGGTTCGAACATGTCTGGATGCTGCGCTTGCAATGCGGCAATGGCATCGTTTAACCACCTGTACACCGTCCGGACGTCGCAGGGGATTTTAACCGCAATATCGTCCGGCTGCTTCAGGTTTATGTATTTCTCGGTCAAAACTATACGTTGGGTTGAATCGTCGAGCGAATTGATAGTGAGTTGGATGTCAAGCCATAGCTGTAACAGCCGTTTAATTTCTGTGGCGTACTGATACTCCAACGCTTTGAAAGCGGCATCCAGGCCTTCAAGCGTATCTACGCCGCGTCCGGCTTGTGTTTCTTGCGAAATTGACTCTATTGGCTTCCATAGGTCGTACAGTCTTAGAAGCAGCTCACACTTCAGCATTATCTCTGGGCCCAGAGGCCCAAATTGCTTTAAATATTTTTCTACAGTCAAAACTCCCGCCTCGCTTTCAGCAGCTTATCGTATAGGTTAAACCGCAGCGGGCTTCGGGTACGCAAGCTGCAGTGCCGCCGCATTATCAGGCTTGCCGTGTGCGCAGCCTACCCATGTAATCGAATTGAGTTTAGCGCCGTCATGCGTGATGTTCAGCAGCGATCCGTAATATTCGCTGTCCTTATTTCCGCATTCGTATGCCGTCCAGCCCCGGCTGCTCGCCGATTTATCGGGCCGTACGTATTTACAGCATTCGCATTTAATATGTGTCATATCATTCCTCCATTTTTCATTCCAGTGTCATCTGGCCCTCAATGGGGCCGTCAGCTATAGCCTTATGCGTCAAACACTCAATCAGGGGCCTTTGCCCTTCGAAGGGCTTGTTATACATCCCGCACGCCGCCCAAAACTGCCGCCAGTCGGACGCTTCGGAATGCGTCAGCCCGTAACCATTGCACTTTTGTAGGTTCTTGCCGTGGTAATCAAAGCGGATGAAGTTCGAGCATTGCCCGCATCTGTGATCGGGGTCTCTGCCGTACTCCATATACATCGCTTCATATTTGCGCGCTCTTTTAGACATTTGGTTCTATGCCCTTAAATATCACAACCATGGACGGGAACGGCGCCACGTTTTCAGCGCCCGCGAATTTCAGCCTGCCGCGTAAAAATCTGGTCTCATAACGGTTGTATATGTATCGGTGGAACCATTCGTTTGAAGTCCTTGCCGGAAGGAGCATCACGGTCGTTACGCCGTTCAGAGTTTCCCGCACGGCTTTGACAATCCATCCCTCGATTTTTCTGTTGTAAGGAGGGTTCAGCCAAACAACGCCGTTCCATTCCTGCTTCAGCCCATCCGCGGCCTTGTCAAAATAGCGGGTACATTTCGCGTTATTGATATCGGCGGCGGCGTCAAGCGTGAAATGAAATTCATTATTCAGCGTTTCAAATAAATCTTTCGGCGTTTCCCAGTCATCTTTGGCCGATGAATACAGCGCCGGGTTAATGCTCATCAAAGGCCGCCCGTCGGGCCCGCATCTCTTTTGCGTCGCGATCCAATTCGTTTATTACCGCAAGCATAAGAGCCCTTTCAAACGGCGTCTTAAACTGCCCCAAATCGTCCGCACAATCGAACCAATCCACGTCTGTACATGCGTTTATATGTTTATTGTGAAAGGCAAAAATTTTAGCATATGCCGCGAAATACTCCCCGCCTTTCAACAGCCGTAAATCTATTATCATTTACAACATTCCTTTCAAGCGGTCTGTACTACTTGGTTTCAGCATTAACACCCCTCCGTCAAGCGTTGTATCTACCATGATACTCATGGCAGCGCACAAAAAACGTGCGCTGTACGGACGCCCATGCCGTCAGAGTATCGTTATTTTTAGTGCTTAGCAGCATGGGCGTCTATTCCGGACATGGCGATCCAGGCTTCTAAGCTTGTTCGGGATATCTATCCCCAATTCAATCGCCTTATGGAGCGCCCAGGCTTGCTTGTATTTCTTAGCCTTACGGAAAGCGTTAAGCTCGTCCCATGTTTTGCAGTTCTTATAATGGGCGTATGGCTTAGACCGCAGCAGATCTTCTTCCGTGATTTCTTCAAGTTCGACGTCAACCAATGGCCTTTCCTTGCCCTTAGTAAATTCATGGCCGCAATCGGGGCATGTCCGGATATGTATTTCCAATACAACGTCACAGACCGGACAGCTTTTAACTTTGTTTCCGAGCCCTGCTTTATCGGCAAGGTTATCCTTTTTTTCTTCCTTCCTGCCGTTCAGGCTCCATTCCCGATCATCCTGCGGGAAGCCATGTTCAAAGATGTTGCCTACGTGATCAATTATGAGCGCGGTCTTATCCGGCTTATATCTCATGGAACGCATAGATTGCTGTATAAACAGGGTTAATGATTTAGTCTTCCGGAGAAGCACAACACACTCTACGTCCGGAATATCAAGCCCTTCCCCAAAAAGTTCGCAATTACAGAGGACGGTTGTTTTGTTATCCCGGAAATCTTGCATTATCCGTGCGCGTTCATCTTTTGGCGTCGAACCGCTGAGCGCCGCGGACGTATAGCCGCCGTCCCGGAAAAGCGCCGCCGTCTGTTGCGCCGATTCGACTGAAACGGTATAGACGATAGTTTTCTTCCCGTCAGCTATACGTTTATAATTCCTTATCGTTTCGCCGTATATTGCCCTATTCTCAAGTATGGCCGCCATCTGCACAGCGTCATATTCGCCGCGCTTAACCTTTAGATTTGACAGGTCGGCCAGCTGCGCCGAATAACATTTGCATGGCGACAAATAATTGTTTTCGATTAACCATTTGGTTGAAACGCTTGTGATCAGCTCGTCGCATACGGCGCCAAGCCCGCCCTTGCCCATCCGCGTCGGCGTTGCCGTGAAGCCGATTAGGACGGCGTTGGGATACGTTTCGTAAATCTTCCTGTAACTGTTTGCCGTACCATGATGAAATTCGTCTGTGATTATGACATCCGGCTCGCTCAGTTTGACTTGATCAGTTCGCCGCGTTAAAGTCTGTACCATTCCGATTTCACAGTAATTCAGATCCACGCCGCAAGCGACGAACGTATCCCTGATTTGATTGCATAGTTCTATTCGGTGAACCATGAATAGAACGCTGTTCCCCTTGCCGATCGCCATTTTTGCGATATTTGCGGCGATAACAGATTTGCCGCCGCCGCACGGCAGCACTATACATAACCTGCGTTTGCCTCGTGCCAACGCTTTCCGGGTGTCAATTATCAGTTGCTCCTGATACGGGCGGAGTTTCAATTTTTCACACCTGCCTTTTACGACCGTACCAAACCTCCTATTTCAAACGCCTATACCGCACCAAACGTCCCATTTGCTTCTTGACCTTAGCAAATGGCTTAAATACGTACTTTCGAACCAAATGTCCTAGTTTCGAACCAAATGTCCTAGTTTCGAACCAAATGTCCCAGTTCATTTTCAACCTAACTCTAATTTTGGCGAACCAAACGTCCCTTTTAGCGAACCAAACGTCCCAGTTAAATCATCAAATGGCATATTTACGTGGTTTACGACAGGATTAAAAAGCTCTAATTTTCGAACCAAACGTCCCTTTTCGTCGAACCAAATGTCCCTTTTAGCGAACCAAACGTCCCAGTTAACACGCCGTTTTCGAACCAAACGTCCCAGTTCAGCGAACCAAATGTCCCATTTCGCTTTAAAAAATGGCTTAAATATGCGCTCCGCGGCATGTCCTAAATATTTAAAAGAACTTAAGATCTTTAAATATCACTTAAAGATCAGGAAATAGGAATCCCACGACGGATAGACAAAAATATGAAACGGCTATATGATATTTGCATCTGCTATCAAGGATAAAAAACTGAGGGGGGCGCCTTATGCCCGACAATGATGACAAAAACAAAACAAGTGGTTCCAAAAAGCATACATATCAAGCTATCCGGAACTGTAAAATTGTTAAGTCGAACGAACTGATCCAAAAATCCAAATACGAGCTTTCCGCGCAGGAACAAAAAATCATCATGTACCTAATCAGTAAGGTTAAGCCCAAAGACGAAGCTTTTATAACGACGGAATTTGATATAATAGAATTTTGCTGCGTATGCGGAATCGACATTAAAGCCGGGAAGAACCGCAAGGACATAATAAGCGCGATTAAAGAAGTCGCCGACAGGAGCATCTGGGTAAGGCTTGAAAACAATAAAATAACAACGCTGCGCTGGATAGATAAACCTGTAATAGATGAACTAACCGGCATGATGCAAGTCAAACTCGACGATCTGCTAAAACCTTTTTTATTAAAACTGGAAAATAATTTCACACAGTTCGAATTAATCTATACGCTCGCAATGAAAAGCAAATACAGCATACGGCTATACGAAATTTTAAAAAGCTACGAGTATAAAAAATCGGTTATGTTCAGCGTCGGCGAATTAAAAGGATTGTTAAACGCCGCAAACTATAATACATACAAAGATTTTCGTGTTAGAGTGCTTGACGCCGCGGTGAACGAGATAAATGATTTATCCGATTTAAATGTATCGTACGAAGCCGCAAAACAAGGGCGTGGTTATAGCAACGTTAAATTTATGATATCGCTAAAATTAGACTTGGACGAAAGGTTCGCGGCGTGGAAGAAAATCCAAAACGTTATCGGAAAGTAAAAAACGGCCAGGGATTCAGGCGTCCTCCTGTAAGAACGGGTTGTCGCCATTCCCTGTTTCATTTTCCGCCTTCCCGTACCGGCCATAGCCGTTATCATCAGCGGGCTTGCTTTTAGAGTTCTTCAGCGAAAAATCGTCCCATTTATACGCTTTTGATTCATTTGGGGTATTGAGAAGCCGCTTGCTGGAAACCTCGTAATACATCCCTATCAGCTCATCCTCAACGCCAAGGTCGCGGTTTTTCATAACCTCCATGACATTCGAGTAATTGAAAAAGCTTTCGGCGTACATGGCGTCGAAATAATCCGACGCGTACTTCCGGAAGTCGTTGTTTACCCGGTGCATCATGAACACATTGTCGGCCGCGTTGGTTAAGTCCGCAGTTCCGGCGATATCGGCCTTGCGCAGAAACCCCGCCGGCTTGCGCGGGTGGCATACGAAATGCGCGTGGACGTTATACTGCTTCGCCATCGACGCGACGGCAAGCGCGATAACGCTCTGCCGGTCGTACTTGTCGCCGCGTACCTGCGTTAAGTCCAGGCTCATCAGATTGTCGATGATAACGACATCCGTTTGATGTTTTTCGATATGCGCCTTAATGTCACTTAAAACGCTGTTTGCTTCCATGCCGTAGTCATTGTTGTAAATCCATAGCTTGTCGCTTGTCCAAGCGTCAATCCTCTCCCCTATTTCCGGCGGCGTGTAGAATACGTTCTCATAGTCGGTCGGGCGGTTATGCGAAGGGCCCGCCGCCTGCAGGTGTATCCAGTTCTTGACGCGGTGGCTTGTCAGTTCGCCGCTGAACAGCGCAACCCTGTATCCGTTGTTTACCGCTTCGAGCGCCAGCTGGGAGAGGATCGTGGACTTGCCCGATCCGTTGCCGCCGCTCCAGACGGAAAATTCGCCTTTGTTGAACCCTATTATTTTTTTATCCAGCGCGTGAACGCCGGAAACTACGCTGACAATTTGAGAGCGGTCAAGCCGCTGGATATCCTGCAGGCGTAAAAACTTTTCGCCCTTGGGCGAAGGCTGTTGCGCTTGCTGCCGGGCTGCGTCAGGAGGCGGATTTGTTGTCCGCGCCGGCTGCGTTTTCGGATCGTATGCGTCCGGTTCGAATTTCAGGCGGACGTCCTGCCAGCGCAGGCCTGTGCAGGAATTATGAAAACAGTGATAACCTAAGGCCCCGCCCCTGGATACGAAGATCGCCGCGTCCGGCGCCTTGTGGCTGGGATCAAATACACATTCCTCCAGGGTATATTTAATGCCGCCGTCTGATGTCGCCCCTTTCTTCGCTACCCTTATCCCATGCTTAAAAATAAAGTCCTCGACGTTAAAATCACCGGAATAATTATTACTGCGCGGCGGTTCCTGCTTGGGGGCAAGATCGGCGATTTTCTTTAATTGCTGTATACTTGCGGGCATTATTGAAACGGGCGCGTCAAGCAAACGGCTTTGCCTGTGCGGGCGTTCCTCTGTGTTTGAGCCCTTTTGCGTAAATGTCCCGTATAGTTTCGTGATGCGCGAGGCATTGAAAACGGAAGTGTCGATCTCTACATAATCGTCCGAAAACATCATGTCGACAGCCTGTAAAAAACGCTTCACAAGTTCCGTGTTCTCCGCTGTATTTTTCATGTTGACGCTGTACAGCAAATGGTATCCGTTACCGCTGTCCGCTACGACCGGGGACGGAAAACCCATATTGCGTAAATACTTGTAGATGCTGCGCGTGACAGTCAATGCTTTGGCTTTTTCCTCGTCCGTCGAACTTACGCCCGATACCCGCCGCGGGTCAGCGTCAATCAGCAACCAATCACGCCAGGCAATGTCGGCGTCGGCAGTGGCGCTTTTAGGTTTCGCTATCAACTTGTCGCTCTGCTCCCTGCTGTAACAGTCATCCCTAATGTCATTCAGGACAAAATAAAATGTTTCCTTGGGATTGCCCTTGATACAGGCAATGAGCTTGCTTAAGTCCTTAAAGTAGCCGCTTAACGGGCGTGCTCCGACGGATCGGATTTCGATTAATTTACCCGGCTTGAATGTTTCGAGTGTTTTTATGATTTCTTGGTAATCAGGTTCTATCAGGTTTCCCTCCTTTCGCCGCTTGAAGCAAATTTGCGCGTTGGGCCGATATCGTCCTCCCAGCCCTCGGCACGTAGCCATGTGGCAGGATAAGGAATATACTGCCCTCCGTCTTTCGTCCAGTCATGACAGGTCTTGGCTCTCCCCAAGGAGGTCAACATTTTTGTCAGTAGCTCGCTGTCCGGCTGAATCTTACTCCACGCTTTAAGCGCGTCGCCTTTGCTCCTTTTTTTTGGGTATGCGGCCCAGAAGGTATCAAACGCGTCCTGTATTAACTGTGACGCGCTATCTTTGCCTTTTTTTCGGGCCGGCTCCTCGCCCCGCGGTTCCGGCAAATCAATTTGGGTATACGCGCCCGGCGCCGCCGGGCAATAATGTGTTTCTTTTTTTTCTTGATCATTCTTGTCATTCTTATAATTCTTGTTTATGTCCCGCCGATAACCCGCCGATGTCCCCTCTGACGTCCCGTCCGTTGTCCCGTTTGATGTCCCGTCATTGTCACAAAAAGCTTGATAAGCCGCATAATTGCTTAGCCCGACTGTCCGGCGATACAAGCAAAAAGTCGATAAAAACGCAGATTATAGCTCGAACAAGCATTTATAAATGGCTTGAAATCGAGCTTTTTTTATTAAAAAAATAGAAAAACCGATTTGTAGTGACCTAACAATTTATACGAACAAAATTTCCTATTGCATTCTTTTTCAAGAC
>Ga0123357_10008510_pt1 | contig 12830 bp, 6 predicted proteins | sample TergutEmb28metaG_FD_89873 | JGI IMG/M metagenome (GOLD analysis project Ga0123357, IMG submission 89873) | Embiratermes neotenicus P4 segment gut microbial communities from Petit-Saut dam, French Guiana - Emb289 P4 | ecosystem: Host-associated > Arthropoda: Insects > Digestive system > Gut ... | reverse complement strand
CCTGCCTATGAAGATGGAACCGATAGTGAGTTCCGAAACGTTGGCAATTAGAACTCAGACGCCGGGGAATTACCCAAAAAGGAATAAATTACATTTAGAACACGGCGAAAGCTTAAAAACAAGTACCAGGAATATTTAATGGGGGTAAAGGCGGCCGGTGCGTGGAGCTGACAACCTTATCACTTTCATGTGCCGATTGTCTTGAAATCTGGGAGCCTCAACCTCCTGGAATCCTCAGGGCCTGTCCAGGCCTGTAATGGGATTGCTTTACCTTTTTCCCTTTACCCTTGGTAATACTGAAGCATATGTACTATGTAAGAGGTGACAACGATTTAACTGCAATACGAAACGGCAAACTGCCAACTTTGTAGCGTGTTTCTTCCTTTGCACTGGCCTATGTAAATATGTCAAGTGCAGCAACGAACAGGCATGTATACTGCTGAAAATCGTGTCGATCTATCGCAATTGACAGAAATACGCCTTTTTCAGTTTATCAAGGCAGTGAGTATGTAGAATATACCGTGTTAAGGGAAGATACGTCGTACAGTCAGTCCGGTGGAATTCCCTTGTTCTCTGTGCAGCTTCTTCCCTAAAAATAAGGCAATGGTTTGCTCCGAAACGTCGGTAAACTTCTACCAAACTACGTGGCGTCACGTCTCAGATGACAGCCTTCTTCATGATGGGTGCTTCTTTTATTTGTATGGTTCTTATCAGACGGTGAACATTTAAAGTGCTTTTCGTAATACCTTTCAGGATATGTCTGATTTTCAAAACAGCTTATTGAATATGCTAATTATCATACACCTTGTGACACATTCAGACTACGAACGAGTTTGATCTTCCCATTTACTTCATGCGCATACAAAGACGTTTCGTGACCTGCCCACGCGTGGGGTGTAATCCATTCATGTAACGATGCAGCTGGTTATAACTGCCATATATTACATTAACGTACGGCATAAACACTAAATTCAGTATGAATATTCAAACCATTTCCGCATGCAACTGCGATGCAAGTGATCGCAGACATTAATTCATCAGTCCGGCTGTCTGATTTCGAATGCTCGCCCGTCCATCCGCCTCTCTGACCTTTTGTCTGCACATCCAGCATCCTATATTGACCTGCTGCTGCTCTTCAGCATTGTGGCAGCACGAAGTCCTCTTTATATAACAAGCGACGATCAGCATTAACATGTGATTCCCTGTATTTGCTGAGGTTTATATGGCGACGAAAGTTTGATTTTGGGCTTCTGGTTTATGGCACTGTGTGGTCACGTGAAGTGGTTACCAGTGTTTCGAAGGAACCTGTTGAGTCCATGTTAAGGGTATAAGCACTGTCACCGGCCATCGATGGTTCATGACCAGATCACAGATAAGCTCGGTGGGCAGGTAGGTAAATTTACGTTTGGATGAAGTAAGTATACATTTAATATAATTCAGGCGAAATGGATGCTGGGGCATTGGGTCGACGTTAAAGTGCCACAATGGGAGGTACGGACCTCAAGACCATAAGACATCGCGAGTGAGGCGTTATTGTTAGGTTCATGGCCTTACTGTTCGCGAGGAATTCGGTTACCCTAGCTGTGAGTTAGTGGCGGCTTTTATCCCACTAATCTATACAACAAAACCATGATTTGTACTTTCGGCTACAGCACAAAGTGACGATACCTGTTATATGACAAGGCAAGTGCTCCGGAAGCCAGCCCGAGCTGGGTTCGGAAAACAATTGGTTTCGGTCTCGTGTGCGCCGAACTATAAAAAGAACAATACTCGTGAGTGGGAAAATGTTCAGTGCAGTTCATAATTGATACCTAATGGGTAAGAAGAAAATTAATAATCAGTGTCAATAGACTCAGTGAAGCGTCTCAAAACTACCATGCTAAATGAAGTGTCTCTGTAAGATCAACACGTAATATTCCCTGAGGGGAGGTTATGCTAAACGACTAAAATATTAAGGCAGTTTAACGCTGTGGTGATTTGGAGGGCCACAGCACCATTCCCACCCTGAAGATGGAGACAGAATCTTTCTCGGACACTTTGGAGGTTAAGTGGTGCCACAGCCCAGAACATCACAATCCCAGACGATTTTTTCTAGTTTCGGCTATTTTCTTTCGTGTATTCAGTCCGAATCAAGGCCCATTAGTCTTCTTAAATGTGACTTAAAACTTAAATCCGATCACAGGAAAACATGTGACGATAACAATGTCCCTGTGCTGCGGCATCAGGTGAAGACGCCTTTCGACCGGCCCTGAAATAATTCTCCAGCCACCGTACACACATCTCACCAGCTGACAGATGTGAGTTATCGCTTCCAACTGCGGACAATGTACTCCAAGTGTGAAAGCCCCTATTGTTCACTAAACAGGAAGCTTAGCTAGCCAAAAGGCTACTCTGAAACTCGTAGTGAACATAAAAATCCCTACTCCTGTCGGAATTCGAACCCCTGATATTCACAAAGTTTTTTTTTTAAAAATACCAACAAAAGCGCTTTGGTTTTATGAATGTAATTTTATTACGTAGAGACCACGAACATGTTTCGGCCATTCACGTGGCCATCACAAAGATGGTAAGAGTAAGAATACAAAAATATTTACAGTCGGGATCAATCACAGTTAAAAACCACACATTTTAATTTAAAATTCCGGTTAAATGTTAAAAAAAAATACTCACCACCTTGAAGATGGGCACATGAGTAGCCGAAACATGTCTGTGGTAATTGTGTAATAGAATTACATTCATAAAGCCGAAGCACATTAGTTGGCCTTTTCAATAAACTGTAGGAATCTAATTAATGCACGGAACATCGAACCTATCACCTTGATATTCAGTCTGTAGTAGTAACTTTTTTGTTTGTTTGTTTGTTTCTTTGTTTTTGGTCCAATAGCCCCCAGAGGGCCATGGCCTCCTCATTCCCGAGGTTTCTAGATCACACACACACGATGCATCACAGTCGGTAGGACTCCTCTAGACGAGTGATCAGCCCGTCGCAGAGACCTCTACCTTTCAACACACAACACTCACAACAGACAGACATCCATGCCCCCGGTGGTATTCGAATCCACAATCTCAGCAGGCGAGCAGCCGCAGACTTACGCCTTAGACCGTGCGGCCACTGGGACCGGCAGTAAGAAGTGGTACGGTACAAAATAGGACCAAGGCCCAAGGTCAACAAAACATTTCACTCTCCAGCATATGATGAACCAGGACTTGTTTCATTCTTCACAGGGGAAAAATTTCAAGGTTACAGAGAAAATAAGCTGTAACAAACAATCGAGCCTTATTCGTCGCTGAGACGTTAAAAAAATCAGAGAAATGAAAATGAACTGTCTAAATTTTGGCAACGTTCCCACAACTGAAACCCAAAAAATACGATTGCAAGAACTTTGTGCATGCACAACGTGAAGGTGAGGATTTCATTAACTTAGAATGGAGTTTATATCCCACATGTTACTGCAGCGGACAATAGGGGTGTGACGTTTGTTCTGTCACTCAAAGATAAGAACACGGACTGACAGTGTTTCAGATCAAAGTGCTGGAGAGAGTATTTAGACCTGATTGAGAGGAGGATGGGGAACCATGCATTCCAATGAAGAATCTAATAATCTGACGTTCGTAGAGTCGTGCATCATAATATTATACATATAGCAAAACCAACCAGATACACCAGTGTACCAAATTTATTTATTTTAGAATGGCACTCTACGTGCTTCGGACGGTCTTTCCGGCATCATCAGGAGTTCAAGACTGTACATCCAGCAACAGATACTGCTTGCTGTATGTACAGTCTTGAACTACTGATGACGCCGGAAAGACCGTCCCAAACATGTAGAGTGTCATTCTAAAATAAATAAATTTGATATACTGGTGCATCTGGTTGGTTTTGCTATAGGTATAAGAATCTAACAATCTATACGCTTCCTCAGGCTGTACTGTTACAGTCAAGTTGAGGATGATTTAGGCGGTACGTATTCCGCAGGCGGAGACGAGAAATGTGTTCGAATGTTTGGTCCGCGGGATTCCAAAGATAAGATACTGCCTGGAAGACCAAAGCATACATAATGAACGAAATACGACCCGTCAATCTACAACTTTTATTGTAGCGATTGTGCCAACAGCTCAATAATTTGCATAACCAACTTTACATACACAAAATACGTTCACCAGTTGTTAGCAAGTCTGCAACCTGTTCCGGCACACCACAGGTGCCATCATCAGGGATTCCTTTCGGTAGCCATGGTATACTTCTACACGTTACGACACTTTGTGTCAAGTGTCGATTATAGATTACATAAAAAGACCGTTGTGACATATACTTTCATGAGATGATTGTGCATTAGTTGGTTATAACAAAAAATAAACGATGCAGGTACATATATTAAAATAATAGATCGTTTTATATTTAGTAACTAAAAACAGGCATGCACTTGCACACACAACAAAATTCAGGTAAAACACATTATTATCCAAAACACAAATTTTAAAACACTGTGGGAGATGTTCCGTCGAGCGCCGTGTAGACTGCAGATACAGGCTCTGCAGTCTTCACTAGACGTTCGTAATCATCCAGAAACATCTCGAAGTCCAAATGCCGGTTGAGTCCTGCGGGGGCCGAAAGTTGTATAAACTGCAAGTACTCCTGAGTGTATAACACGGTCAGTAATGCAATGCACTAGAATAAAGTACCTGGTGTTGTCGTATAAGTGCTTTATACGTTGAGTAGAAACCTACTGATTGACACAGCGTCGTGTTCGTGTCGAAATAGGGCACTGCGTATAGGCAGTTGTATGTGTATGCTAAGGAGTAGAGTGAGTTGTAGCCTTGAGCAGCCTGTCAGGTATTCGAGGGCGCGCTATGGTGGATACTGAGAGGACTCCCTGATAATGGCGTCTGTGACGCGCCGAAACACGAAGAATACTAGCTAACATCTTGTGAACATATTTTGTGCATGTGAATTTGGTTACGCAGATTAGTTCTCGTAAGTTGCACGGTGCATACTGTATTAAAATAGCAGCTACATGTCTCGGCTACGTAAAGTGACCATCATCAGGCTGCAATTATCAGAAATGTAAACAAGAAGAGTTATATAACCGTATCAGAAATCTTAGTAATTGACCAACTTAATGCACAAATTCTTGTTTTATAATAAGTTTATTATATTCCTCTACATATTTCGAGCATACAGTGTAAAAAGGAAGATTATAAACCTGTAGCTACAGGTGTATAGTTCTCCTCCTTTACATTGCTGATACGATGTTTTGCTGACCGTGCATCTCAGTATAGTCTTAGGAACTGACCAACTTATTATAAAACAAGAATTTGTGCATTAAGTTGGTCAGTTCCTAAGACTATACTGAGATGCACGGTCAGCAAAACATCGTATCAGCAATGTAAAGGAGGAGAACTATACACCTGTAGCTACAGGTTTATAATCCTCCTTTTTACATTTCTAATAACTACAACCTAACGACGGTTACGTACGTAGCCGAAAACGTAGCTTCTGTCACAAGCTCTACAATAAAATTTGTGCTTTACATGGTCATATTTCTTTCATTATGTATTCTACAAGTACAACGGGGATACCACGCCTTAAAACCTGGTCATAGATTACGGGATAATATTAATTTGGATCGTAACAAAATTGGGTGGGAGGAAGTTAAATGGTTAACTGATTCAAGATAAGAAACGGTGGCGGAGTGTTGTGCATCAATTTGAAAGAGTTACTAAAACGTTTTACGCAATTTTATGAGGCCTAACCTCGTCTGGAACTTCTTTGCTTTAAACAGTTGAACTTTAACGCCAGAAACGAATGAGACTGACAAATACAGAGTTTTGACGGCTAGCGTAATTGTGGATGGTGTAATTGGAATACGATGGCAAGTAACGTCATGCACAATGCATTTCAGTCGTTATATATTTATCACAGATCATACTGATTTTGTACCAATAGTTTTATGAGTTTCATATCGATATAACGTCGAACAACACGTCTATACAGAAGCAGTGTTCGATAATATCTAATCGGCTTTCATCCATAAAATCCGATTCAAATCAAAGTTAGAACTCACAATAATGATTTCATCGAACTGTTTTAACGTCCTATTAAACCAGCTAGTCACAAGAGACTCTCAACACATCAAATAACTCACTTCATAAATACATTCAAATATTACCTAACTTACAACCTGACCGCGGCACTTCCTACATGCCACATACCATAATTATACCATCATGACTAGGTCACCAGTCTAGTATGTCTGAAGGGGATGAACCACTTGGAGGTAAGGATGAAATTAAATTGAGCTGAACTCGGTTATAACAACTTTGATATGTGCGACACCTCGGCTATAGCGTAATACATGCTCTGGTACCAACCAGTTTCCCATAAGGCGCGTGTTTTTCTGCCTTGCTTAGTACGACATACATAAGCGCATCCACGTCGGATATAATGACATTGCCATTCATAGTTCCAATATAATTTTCCAAGAAGTAGGCCAGTTCGAGAATTATAGCATCTCCTCCACATCGTGTAGGCAAACCCTGTACGTTTTCACGTAGCCACATAATTCCAACCCTGAAAATGACAATAGTAACGATAGTTCACTTTGTGAGCAAAGTTTCCCTGCACGTTTCTACTCCTGCAATTAATACGAGGATGGTAACGTGACAACATGGCTATCTGCACGAATAAAACGAAGGTTTTGAGCGTCGAAAGAAAAGTAAAAGTGATACGACAAACAGCAAATGGAAAAAATGAAGCTAACGTGTGTCGGGAATTTGGTCTCATTGCTTCTAAGATCCAAACGATTTGGAGAAACAGAACCAAAATTATTAGTGTGTTTGAACAGAACGAATCGAGATCAAAGCGATTTCGTAACCCTAAACGAAGTGACGTCGATGAGGCGCTGCTTAAGTGGTTTAAGCAAGAGAGAAGTAATAAAGTATAGGTGAGGGGCCCTCCTCCTACGATAAATTATTTCTTTAAGTTAATGTATTTCCTAGCGTAAACCCGTATGGAAATTTACAATTACAGAAGAGAAATTTTTTTACTTCTAAATTTTAATCGTAATATAAATCTGAAATAGTTCACAGCGTTAACACAAAGTGACATACCGCAGGCCTGTATTTTATCTTGAAATATTTTTCCTTCACTTTTACCATATCCTTCGCTTACACCGACACTCGTTTATAACAATACAATTTATTTGGTCATTTCGAAGACGTTATAACCGAGTTCGACTGCGTTTAAAGCACACTGCTATTTGTATTCGCCACCTTCTTCAACGATAGAAAGCTCAGCACTTTACCCACAGAGTGTGTATTTATGCGTTTTACGTAAATATTGCAGTAAAGAGGAATCAGTTCCCTAAGCAACATTACCAGACTGTTCTTTGTAGTGGAGACGGGGTATGTCCATCGTGAGTTTGGCACTGAATTTTCACACACCCACACCCCCACACACCCACACCCACACACACACACAATGTATAGAGTGATAACTCGGCTAACGAAGATAATTCGTTCCGGAATCACATTCGTTAGCCGAAATCTTCGTTAGCCGAAACGTGTTCATTTCAGCTCCTAGAATGGCCCGACCATTCATGTTTGCTGCTTTGCTGCGCATCCACCAAAAAATTCGTTAGCCGAATCCATATTTGTTAGCCGAGTCCGAAAAACAGCGAAAAAAATTCTTCGTTAGCCGAAAAATTCGTTAGCAGGGTCACTCGTTAGCCGAGGTATCACTGTGTATGTGTGTGTGTGTGTGTGTGTGTGTATATATATATATATATATATATATATATATATAAAAATACACTTTCTGCTTCAAATAAAAGCAGTTTCATGCCAAGCACCGTACCGTTTAGTATCCATGGCCTGAATAAATTTAAACATGGTCGCCTGAATTTTTTAAATAAATTAAAAGTGATTTTTTTTACTTAATGCATCAACATACAAACAAAACTTAACTTAAAACAGCTACTCCGAGCGAAGAAACTCTGTCGCCACTGTCTTTCCCCCACGACTTCTGAATATCCGTATGTTTTAGAAAGCCGTCTACAAACTGAAGGCAGGGCACAGACTAAGAGGTGGTACCAGGAGAATGGAAAAAATACATATTGAGGAACTTGGTAATTTGCACACTTCACGAAAAGAGTGACCAGATAAAGTAGGATAAGATGAGCGTACTGTGTAGCGAGTATGAGAAAAAAACAGATCTTGTACTCTGAAAATCTGAAGAGAAGAGCCGACACATTTGGAAGATCTAGTCGTAAATGCAAGTATAATATTAAAATGAATTTAAGAATATAAATGAACGTATGGGATTAAATTTGGTTCAGGATAGGCACCAGTAGAGTACTGTCGTAAGAACGAAAATGTACTTTCGGTTACCGCATGGGCCAGGACGAACAGTTTCTCAAGACTGGCCTAAGACCACAGTAGTTAGCCCAAGCGCCTGATTAATTCTTGTATGTAAAATATCGTGCAATACTGACCGTTGCACTGTGTGGGCCGTTTCATGGTAACGAATGACTAGAATCAAACAATAACTGAGGATGCAAAATTAGTGCCTAAGTATTGACAAAAATTGTAAAAAATAATCGTTGGTAGTGAAGTCACTATACCAGACAGTACTGTCTAGGTGGCCTTTGGCAACATTCCTTCTGTGTTGAATAATGATGCATGAAGTACTCGTATTTAGTAAAAGAATAAAACAAAACAAGCCAATATTTACAGAAGACTGACGCAAAAACAGGAGAATTACGCCTGTCACGCTTGTCTGTGTACAAATTGGCGGTGGATTTTAATGAGTGCAGCCAACTGCTGTTACCGAACCAAACAATGAGCTGGGTGAAAGACTAATGAGTGCTAATCGCTGTATTACCATACGTGACGTCGCTACTGCAGTAAACGCTGATGCTAGCAGCGCGTGGTCAGCTCCGGCTGAAATCCTGGAAAGTACGACCACGCTGAGTGTTCAGGAAACTTTCATTTTGTCAAACGGAAATATGCCTGACCGCTTACACGAAGCGTATGTTGCATTCTGTACAATTAGTAATGGTCTATTTCATTTCACTTACAGAAGACAGGATTGTATAATGTCGAATTATGGGTTAATTAGTCAAAAATGAATTGTTAAGGGCGTGACCCAATTTTAAGTACATTTCCGACATTTTCCTAATACGAGCGAGGCGAACAGAGAACATATCAGTTAGGATAGCCGATTACAGGGTCCAGATTTGAACCCAGAACCTCCCGAATAGGAACAAGGTGTGATAACTACCCTACTGCGAAGACAGACAGCACTCTTTACTGATACAGGCAAGTCTGTGGAGCGGACGTGGTGCACAATTATACACCGGAATCCAAGCCGTCCAAAGTGCAGTGGCATTATTTTGGATTGTGCACTATGAAACAGAACGACAAAGTGTAACTAGCCGAAGTCAAAAAGTAATGGTAATTTCATTTCACCACACAGGTGACATCAACACAGCTACAAGCAAAATAAGCCTCCTGTCATTCTTCTCATTTGGTTTTCATTGTCTTGTGAATAGTAACAAATAGCATACTGTCCCTGCGACATGCCTACTCCATTAAAAAATCCACCGAAGTATACACATCTGTGTTTTTATTTTCTGAGTTATGAAAACATGAAGCCTGATAAATGTTTTTAGGCGTTACGGATTAACCTGCTAGGTCCATCTTCATTACAGCAGAACTCCACTTATCCGGATGAACTGGGACGGCGAGCGATCCGAAAATGCAGAAAATCCGGATAATGGGAGTTTTCTTCGGAATTACGGCAGTTTGGATTTCGGATGTTACTATTTACAGTATATGCCTGCGCCTAAACCTTTCTACCATGCCCGATTTGATGTTCTAGATGACCGGTAATTTCAAGGCAAGTTAGTTTTGTAGAATTCTCGACAAATTTACCCGAAGGGCCAATCCGGATAACCAGAGTTCGGATAAGTGGCGTTCTACTGTATATCCTGAAAACTGAGGCAGCAGGTTCAAATGATGTTCGTCACAACCTAGCAAACAGGAATTGGTAATTTAGTCGACAGCCACAATCTAATCCTGTAACGTCTTGAAGACGTTAAATCTTAAGAAGAAGCATCCGTGATCCGATTTCCACAGTCAGGCAGCCTAAGAGAAAAGTAGTGAAATGTGTGGAAGAATGACAATCCACTGGGGCGATAACTGCAAGAGACAAGGAAATGTTTGCCCGTGTGTTGAAAGGTTCAGAGGAAAGCGAAAGAACAGATCGATATGTGTATCCGTAACAAATAAAAAACCAGTAACGGCAGCTACTGATAAAATTATATCTGAAACGAGCATCGGCCATTAAAGGGAATGTTGCAAGGATGGGTTATGTGCAAAAGAATGGCGGGGTGAAGAAGCCTGTGGACAGCCGAACATAATGAGTGGTTTTGTGGAAATATAAATCACGTCTTTGTGGTCAGCATTAGTGATGTAATTCAATAATATATTATTGAAAGGGCACCCACGGAAGAATTAAAAATAGATGAAAATACGAGTGGGTGTGGCTTGTCACAGCGACGCAAGTAACATACCGTGCCACACAAAGGCAGCCCAGGAACAAAAACCCCAGAAAAGTCCCAAAAGAAAGCTAATCCCTTTACAAGAGGATACGAAGGTAAGTAGAAAATGAAATCAATATACGGCCTATTTACTGTTGTTTATTCAACGACGCGTTTCCTATCTCGGCTTGTTCAGAGCACCCGTGAACTCTACCGACGAGGTTGTAGTGCCCGCTCCCTACCCACAGGTCAGCATGGAATTTGATGTTGGCATGTGCACATTCACATCATACCGGAGATACACGGGCAGACACTTGGCGTGGGTTGACACGGCCAACGTGTTCCGTGAGGACAGAACTGGATGGGGTGCAGGGGTAAAAATGAAGAAATCTTCGGTGTTTTCTTGCAAACTCACGTAATTTCGAATACAGATAAACACATCTGCGTTTACAGCTGTTAAAAATGGCGACCATCGACCTCGCTGGAGAGTATACAACGAAGCGTCAACCATTAGCACAAGTGCTCAAAGACGTCACGCTGTCTGACGTTTGGGTTGCATAACACCAGGCGTTTCGTCGAATGGTATTTTAATTTGTGCAGAATTAACTGCAAATAATGTGGAAAGAAATGTCCATGACATGGTTCGAGAAGCTATTGGTGGATCTGAAGAAAACAACAAATTACCCGTCAGAACATTCGGTGTTGCAGCCCAGATCACAATGCACACCTCTAGAATACAAGTCAGAAACGTTACCGCTTTGAGATCCCTACTCAGTGAAAACAAATTTATAATTTTGAATTGCTTCCAGGAAACAGGTCAAGAAATTCCAAGTCCCTTATGGGACACGAAATTTCGTTACCGTATTCACAAGAACTTGCCGCTGAAACGTATCCTGTGCCAGACGAATCCACCGTGCGTCCTCAGACAAGGTCTTTTTTTCCCACGGTGCAACAGTCCCTGGTGGGGTAGGAACTCCTCGTTATCGGGGCTTCACAGTCATACTCATCAAACACACCACACTTGGTAGGACTCCTCTGGACGAGAGATTAGCCCATCGCAAAGACCTCTACCTGACAACAAACAATACTCACAAGATACAGGCTATGATGCCCCCGGCGGGATTTGAACCCGCAATCCCAGCAAGCGAGCGGCCGCAAACCCAAGCCTTCGACCGCACGTCCACTTCAAACGCAGTACATTTAAGCGAAATTTTTACTTTGCCCTCTCATCTACAGTTAGGTTCCTCACACCTTCAGTTCTCCTGAATGAATTACATATTTCTCATTTCTCTGATGTTAGATATATTTGCGTCATCTTCATCCTCCCCCGTTTTAAGACCCCCATAATACGTCGCGAAGAGAACACAGTACGAATGTCTTTATTACACATTTGCCTCTGATGCCCTGTTACCTCTTCCATACTAGGTGTAAATATTCTCCTCGACACCATGTTTCTAAATAACACCACGGCGCCAAATGATCTGGAGTAATATTGAGCGATATTATTGTTAACTGTTGTGTGAATTTTGTGTTGTGTCGCATTATAAATAGGACATGTGCTTTTACACATGTAACTCATCAGTTCCTGTAATACATCTCTGTAAAGGCAAATGCCTATAATACTTGGTATAATTCGGTGAAATCTGTACTTATTAACACACACATCGGTTTATAACGCAGACTATAAGCGAATATAATACACAGAATGTCGTTACAGCAGTGCTGATCAGTACAGCGAAAACTGGTGTAAGAGGATTTTATCTGATGGCGCAAAAGGTGCTTTTTTTTCGAAAACGCGAGAACCAGATTAGCAGCGGCAAGCTGAAAACACGCTTTTATAAAATGTCAGAGTTGTGCACAATTTTTTATATTAAAATATAGTAAGATAGCGGTGGAACTATATAAATTACTTTCGTCAATATCAAAGTTTTTTATTACCAACTGACGCGCAAGAGAATTATTTTTAAAAGAGTATTATAATTTGCATTAAAATTACAATAGCTCCAACATGTTTCGGTGTGATCACCATCATCAGGGAGTGTACTGTGTGAGCTTGCTAAAGTTACAATGTTGAAACATTTGGTTCATATTTTGATCACACCGAAACATTATTATTATTATTATTATTATTATTATTATACGATATGGATGTCTCTAGTCACAGGCCTTTCTTCCTGGTACTTCTCTTGAACCAGCGGTGATCCCCACTGCTCAGGCTTCAAGCTTCACACTGCAGTACTTTCCGTATTATGTGTGCTGTTCCAAGTATAGCTGTCTTTTGTAGTGAAT
>Ga0123357_10008509_pt1 | contig 12830 bp, 8 predicted proteins | sample TergutEmb28metaG_FD_89873 | JGI IMG/M metagenome (GOLD analysis project Ga0123357, IMG submission 89873) | Embiratermes neotenicus P4 segment gut microbial communities from Petit-Saut dam, French Guiana - Emb289 P4 | ecosystem: Host-associated > Arthropoda: Insects > Digestive system > Gut ... | reverse complement strand
TTTTTTTTTTTTTTTTTTTTTTCTGTTTTTTTGTGGGCCGGCCCCCCCCCCCCCCCCAATGGGCCATGGCCTCCTCATTCACGAGGTTTCTAGATCACACACAAGGCACCACAATTGGTAGGACTCTTCCAGATGTGGGATCAGCTCATCACAGAGACCTCTACCTGACAACACCCACAACAGACAGACATCCATGCCCCCCCCCCCCAGTGGGATTTGAACCCAGAGTCTCAGCAGGTGAGCGAGCGCAGGGCTATGCCATAGACCACGTGGCGATTGGGATCAGCAAGTACACTAAATACATTAGCAAAATAATATGATAAATTAACTTATTAGTTTTTATAATGTTACCATTAATTCATTCTTTGTATTTTTGCCAAGCAGAAATTTTCTTGTCACACTATCTTGCAATTTCATGCCTAAAAATTCCTCTTTACCCACATTCATCATCATCTAGCTAACATGGCGTTGGGCCACTTGTTGACTGGATCTGGTCTCACATGTCTAGAAGTCTGTTTAATGGTCTACCCTGGTTTCTTCTGCCAGTTGGTCTGTAGTTATCAGTATTCTCAGGAATATATTAAGGGGCATTCCATTGATATGTTGCAAACAGTTTCTTCTGTATAACTGTATTTTGTCCAGAACTCTTTACCCACCTTAATGTTCATAAATTGAGGGATAGAAAATAAAACATTACATAATAAATATTTCATCTTATATTTTATGAAAGTTATTTTGAAGTGTGAAGTACAAAGGTGGAATGCGCAAAATAACATTAATGCAAAATATCTGTACACTTGTAGTTCTTTTTTGTACACTTATTCACACATTTTAACATAATGGGACACACATACACTTTGCAAAAAGAAATTCAATTTACTGTTTCCAGATGGCAACAGAATTGAATTTGATGGTATAAGTATAAAACTTGTCTCTTGTTCTGAAATAATAAATAATGTAGCTCCTGTAAATTTTACACTTTACTACTAGAGGATATACACACATATATCTTAGTCATCATTTCTTGGATTATTGCCAACTACTGAATAAAACGAAAACTGTGAAGCTCCATTTCACCTGACTCGTATGCATGTGAATGTGCCAATCAACAGACATGACACTCAGAAACTTACATGCATGACCTGCAGTTTGGATCTCTGCTCCACTTTATATACAACAAGGCATAAAACAAATGAATTATCTGCTTTGTTTAACTAATTACCTCACTCCACTGAAAAGAGTCCTTCTTGAGAAGCTACCATTTCCTCAGCTAGTCAAGAATCTGCCTCTGTATACCTACCTATTAAGCAACCTAATATTATACACTAATATATAAATTACACCATTAGATTTGTAGTATTCATAAAGAAATGTACAATACATACAAATAAAAAAGTCTCACTCCTATCTTACTTTGAATTTCTATATTAGATTGCCAGGTGGATTTGTGCTAAAAACAATCTCCATTTGTGAAGTCCAGTCTCATGGAATCCAGATGACATGCCTACTAGGGCCATCACATGGAATGAGCATGTTTAATTCACGCATACGTACACACGCACGTAAACATTATTTACAAAAAGAGAAACATACACAAAAAATTAGCAGAACTTCATATTTCACATCTGTCACACTATTGTATTGTGTATATATATATATATATATATATATATGTCACATTGTTTTCACACTAGTGCCATTCCTGGCAACAAAACACTTCTGCCATGCACCCAGTCATTAAAATGTTCTGCAGTATCACACAACAGAAATTTTTACAGTTTATAAAACACTCACACTCAGAAAATTCTGTAATTTATTGTAACAGTACTGCGCAATTCAGCCTTCTTTGCTCTTGCACTCTTAACTTGAAAACTCCTTCAGTATTGTGGACAATTTACACCAGGATGAAAATATGGACACTTTTCACCGTGCCGACAGAAACCACCTCGGAAATGTTTGCAAACAGTTCGATTTTGCCCACCCCAGCCACGACCTGAAAAACCATATAATTCAATGCAATAAATACTGAATACAATTTACTACAATACATCACAACCACAACTGTTTTATGAATTTAAAATTAAAAAATATCTACCCACTAATAAAGCCGGCTGCGACAAGAAGGTATAAAATATTTAACACAATTACAAGTTACTTCAATTAAATTTGATACCTGTAAAGTTCCAAGGCTTTTTTGCTGGACACACACATGGAACAGGTTAGGAAATGTCAGCAGCACGTAACAGTTAGAACCTATTTGTGCCGTTGTTATCGGTATCAGATTTGGAGTCAATCATGCCGGATGGTTATGTTTCAACTGTTAACTGTTTCTTCAGCCTTATATTGTAAATAACACAAAACAATCTGGCTCCATTATAAGGATCACTCACCATACAACAGCTGTATTCATGTGAAGTGCCTGTTAAGTTTTATTTGATTTTAACCAAACCTGCAATTGCTTGAGATATTTTAGCACATATCCCATCATAAAAAGGTGAATAAATAATGTAACAGACATTCTGATGCCAAGAACTTTATTCTAAATTTGTTGTGTACATGGTACATGGGTAGCAGGTGGCATGCATCAGGATCTTCAGATAGTCACCATTGACATTTAAGAATTTGTCCCACCAATGGTACCACGGCCTGTTTCCTGGCATAGAAGGACTAGGTATCACATATTTGTACCCAGGAGGTGACAGCATGTTTCATGTTAGTGTGTGTTGCAAATTACTTTGCACATAAGTACCTACTGAGGGGTATGAACAGATGGAAATTCCTGGGCCCCATAGTGACAAGAAGACTTGTGACTGGTTATGGCACTGCAGCTGGGAGGTTATGGACCACCCTCTCTAGTTTCCTGATCTTGTGTTCAGCAATTTTCATATTTTTGGAACCCTTACAAAATAACTGCCTGGACAGTGATTTGCAACGACAATAATATGAAGCAAGCTGCCATTTCCTGGTGATACGACACCTGTTATCAGTTTCTTACATGCTAGGATGGTGCAACAGGGAAAAAAATGCATAAATGTCAATTGTAACAATACAGAAAGGAAAAGTAAAGTTCACCCTAGAACAGGCCATGAAGGCCCAGAGGGGGAGTAGAGGTACAGCTCTACTCTTTCCTTAACCTTGACACTAGATGGGGGTGGGTGGTCAACACCATGCCCTGGCTGCTTTACCCCCAGGAAAGACCCAGTACCCATTGTATAGGAGGCTGCGTGAGCCCCAGGACCAGTCTGGATGGGTGTGAAAAATCTCGCCTCCACCGGGAGTAACAACACAGAAGCCTGAAATGTATCATATGCTACTCATGTGGCATGTATAAACTAATAGACAGAGTATCAGCTTCAGTGTCTTGGTTACATTATTTTTTAAACTCCACTGTAGAATTTCACCAAATTCCATGTAGTGAAAGCTCAGATGTTCCACAGAGATGGACAGACAGGGCAAAGCTAACAGTTGCCATTAACAAATTCATAACATGTCTAAAAAAGCAGTCTGTCAGAACTCACCTCCACGATTGCCACCGCCACCTCCACCACCACCACCACCACCGCTGTTACCACCTTGCCAGTTGTTACCCATGTGCGGCCCACTGGGTCGAAACCAAGGGCCACCATTTGGTCCCCGTGGTCCCATCTGATTGCCACCTCTTCCACTGCGCATCATACCACCCATGTTGGGTCCCCGAGCACCTCGGAACTGGTACATTCCTGGAGGAGGACCACTCATGGGGAAACCCTGTGGTCCATAAGGACCCATATCTTCACCTCCCATCATGTTGTAGTTAATCTCTGGACCAGGTCCACCCATTCCAGGCATAGCCAAACCCATGCCCATGCCAATGGGGGGGCCACTCTGGTTGTACATGTCCACTGGCATCGGCATTTCATTGACTGGGAGTATCTTTCCATCACCAGTCTGCAATAAACGTAACAGATCTAGTTGAGTAAAGAGAAACCAACTTGATGCCACTTATTTTATTATTTTATTCAATGCTCATTCAATGCTCAACATGTTTCGGCCGTTGGTTTCTCTTTACTCAACTATAAAGATGATGCACGGTCCCATAAACATAAGAGTAACAGATCTAAGTAGTTACAGTGTACATTGTATCAAAATTTAGAATGTACCATCAATATCAGGCGATCACTCTTTGTCTGTGGTTCATTACCACAGTGGTGCTATTCGAAACAGAACCCCTCCTTCTGAAGCTGTGTCAAGTCTATCCTTCCAATATTATTAGGGTAATCACTATTTAAGACTTATAAACAAATCAATAAACAACAAAATTTCAACTCTGACTGATGCTTACCCTCCAATCTCCACCCACTGGATGCATGTTGTTCACTGGGTTTGGCAATAGCACATTCCCTGGCACAGACACATTATTGGGCATGTTAGTCTGGTTTGGAAACATCTGTTGTGGTCCTGGGAATGTCTGATTGGGGTGACTGGGATGATTGGAGTGATTTTGGTGATTTGGAAATGGCCCAAATGAAGGGGGTGAAGCCTGTTGAAACTGTGGTGGGGGTGACTGGGGAATAATAATGGGCTTTGGTTCTGGCCATGGAGTGTTTTGGAAGTCATTAACACTGTCAGGATTTCCTGTTACGTCTTCTAGAGGAATTGTAGCTGGCTCTGTAGATGGGTGAATCTCAAGATCTGGCTCGGCTGCAGAGTCTGGTATCCTGTAAATACACAATTTTACAGGGTATTAAACTCTTCGTAACCTACTGTATTAAGAAAAGTTAACAACATTTAACCTACTGCAGACAAATAGTGACTAAGGATCAAAACAGCAATGCATAATATTACAACAACCCCACAAGTTCTTAGTCATCAGCAATCTATGAACCCATCTCACAGTACCTTCTCTTCTGAAAAATCTGGTATACACTAATGCCAGTAAAAAAGAAACCCCTCTTGTCACTATTTTACAATTATCCCATGACATATATTATAGGGATAAAGCTGTCACTGTGGATACCATGAGGGCACACAGGGAAGTGACAGTACATCCCCACCCACTTTTAATCTTGGCACTAGGTGAGTGCTCAACCTCATGCCCTGGCCAATTTATCCCTAGGAAAATAGACCCCAGTATCCACTTTATTCTTTCATCTTATAGTCAACCCAACAGAATGACTAACTCACTAAAAATTAATACAAGGCTAGCTTGAGAAGAGAAAAATCTCTTACCACAAAATGTTTTGAACAAAGACAATTTTATATACATGGCAATTTATTAATCATATAGATTGCACTTAAAACTGGGTAAGATAAACCTGTCAAAATTGGACAGTAAAACAAGGAAAAGCCTTTAATCAAGCTAACATGTAAAGGTATGAAGAATTATTACCCCAAATTAAGAAGCAAATAAAAACATTTTATGATAATGTAAATTCCGGTGTTCTTTCATAGTTGGGCAGCTTATCAAGGCATTTTTTTCTGACTTTGTTTCAGTCACAATCAACATACATGGTCCTGCTGAAGTAGAGTGCTTGCAGAATAACTTTCTCGCGTGCATACTGAACATCTTTCTCTCGGCTGCGAATACCTGGCTCCACCAGGCTGGGTGGTATATCAATTGGAATAAGAGGCTGCCATGTTGTTTTCTCCTCCATTATATCATCTTGAGCTGCAAAGGAATTTCATACAATAATACATGCATACACAATTGTTACTCTACCGAGTTATAAGAGAACAAAATTTGTACAACCATTTTACTGCCAAAGCATGACATGCAATGCTATTGCCAACTACTTTCTTACAATGTTTCTAGGTGCACTCACATTCAAACAGAAATAACGACATAAATTCAGCGATTTCTGCCTGTCTTTCTACACACATCAGGGTGATGACTCCCAGGGAATTGACTTCCATGAAATTTCATATTTTGGGTTTTTGACTAAAATTTGTTGACACATTCTCCTTTCAGTTAAAATCAGGGGGGGGGGATAACAGACACCTGACATGAATACCTCTCTACATTTATCACAGTCTCCCTATTTACCATAAAAGTACAAAATCCATTGTAAAGATATAGAGAAGCTTGAGCGGGTAACAGCACAACAACCACTTTTACTTAATTACATAAATGGAAAATCACAACCCTTAGAGAAGAAGTATACTACACATAATATATACGTAGAGTTTTAATCCACAACTCTTGTTGGCAAGGCTTTTATTCTGATAAATATTGAATATCTTTATCAATGACATCCTGTCGTAATACATATACAACAAACAGGAAGTACAAACCATCAGTCACGACATACTTTGTTATTACCTCTCATTGCTTGCTACATGTTTTGGCTTTTGGCAAAACCATCATCAGACAATTAAAAACATATATACAAAGAAAGATAATTTAAATACAACACATTAAAATGTACTTTTTCAGATAGGTGCTATCTCAACTGTACAAAAATTGGAGTTGTACTAGCTGAAACTAGATAGAAATAAAAAAAAGTATATAAACACATTAATATATAATACATGTATATTATATTAAACTATTAAAAGTGTTTTCCAGTGCTTTGAGCATGAAAGGGAAATTCTCCAAAACCAAATAAGCCTCATGGGGTACAACTTTCCATTAATTTTGATTTTAATCAATGCTGGAAAGATACAGTATGTATACTGCATGTAACTACATAAACTAGTAAAATATAGTCTAACACAACTTATTAATAAAGCCTCGTTAGACTATATATTAGTACTTTATTTAATTATTGGATAAGAATAAAATGGAGATGCCTCGCCTAATAATTATAAGTATACTACATGGTTTTTTCTGTAGTTATTCACTCTTTGCATCACATTAGTCAAATAGTGGAATTTCAAAGTAAAATACTATGTCAAATGTATACTCATAAGAAACGTAAAGAAATTGATGAGATAATCAAAAAATAAGAAGGCTACGTTTCACTTAAATATTCAGGAAGTACTTACAAAAAGTTAAGGTGTGACTGATGGTTTGTTCTTCCTTTCTGCTGAATATTTAGTGAATTACATTCTGAGATGCATACAAAAATATATATACATATTCATGTATAATTGTCCACTGCTGTTGTCTGATTTTAACCAATATTGGAATGTGTATAAAATTTTTTGACAAGCTCTCTGTTCAGCAGATTTTGAGTTGTTACATGTGGAGAGACAGACAGAAATGGCAGAGCTGAAAAGTGTATTTTCGTGACTTTCATTACAAATGTGCCAAAACGTTTAAATGTTCTCTCAGTTATAATAAAACAAAAGAAAGATGAACACAAGTTCCTGTGCATATGTAACACTCGATGATGCATACCAAGAAGTTCAACATAAACCTGATCATGTTTATAAAGTAATTATATACTTATTATACTAGTGACAGGAATAATTATGGACGGCAGGTCAGGAGGGTATATACATCTGACATCTGCCTCGAATGATTTATCACTCCACTTTGTATATATACTGGTAACATAAATGGTGATAATGAGACACACAAATACAATTATGTCTCAATAAAAAAGGTTACAGTAACCCAAAGATTATGGAGCAATGGTCAATAAAAGAAACTGAAATCTTAAAGATAGTGAGTACCTTGAAATGAACTTCTAAACAAGGACATGATATTTGCTAGCCAGATCAGTAATAGGCACAGAGTACCTTAATTTTCAATGAACTTATCACTTCAAGTTGTTGCTATCTACATCAGCACAAATATTTATCATCACATTTCATAACTTTATCACGAAAAAGATGATTTTATTAGATTGATACACAGTTATGTATAGGAGTAGCATATATTCAAATGTGGCAAGCTGTGAGCTACAGAGCCACGAAGCCTAGGAAAAAATGCTTTCTTTTCTTCATGTGATAAAATCTATGTTGTTTTATTACAATCAGCTAAACTTATTTTGCAGCTTACAGATGACCACAGTGCTTCTTACAAGCATGGTTCCCTTAATTTGTGCCAGGGAAGTAGATAGATACACCATCTGACCAGAGGCCCAAGAACTTCACTTTTATGCATAATCAGAATGAGAGTAAAAATAAAATTATGATTACTGGAAACTTATTTGTTTGAATTTCTGCAAGACCTAACTTCTAGGCCACAAATCACCAATATTCTCAATACTTACGTAGCTTCCTTGCAAGCAGGAATGCTTCTCTTTCATTACTTCTTTCTATTTGTTTCATGTCCATGAATGTCTTTGTTACATTCACTGTAAAAGAACAAAAAACAACATTTGAAGTCTGATACGTCCAAACTACAATCAAAGGGAAGGCAATGAAAGAAACAAAATTCAACAATTTAAATCAATCTAACTGGCTGTATGCAAGTCCTGTGTGCTGCTATAGCGACTGCTACAGCATTAACCTATAGCATATGGCTTTTTAAATGCCACATTTCTGTTGCAAACACAGCAACATTCAATTTCAATCCCAGTGTGAGACAGAAATGGTATGCATTTAATGGAACATTGTTTTGTTCGTCCATTAAAGGTTAAATGGGTAAAAAGTAAAACAGGCAAGCAAGACAGTGATTAACATGATGGTGTGGGTTATATCTACCAAACCACACATTTCTGAATGGTACAGCACACTGGACTTACCTCTTTCTGTTTCATCCAACTCAAAGTACTTTATAGTCTCCAAATCCTTTTCTTGCTTCCATCTAACAACTTTCTTTGGGCCCTTCTTGCTTTTGTGATAGATGAGCACACCCCTTGGATACTTCCCTGGTGCATCTTCAGATGATTTCTTCTCTTTACCCTCCTCAGGTGAACCATCTCTGTCCTTCGAACTCTCCTCATTGGACGATCTCCTTTTGCTTTCATCTGTCTGGTCTGCTTCAGCCTTAGGACTGCCTTCACTGCCTTCCTCTGAGGACTGTCTAAGCACTGTCAGACAAACAAACAACATAAATAAACATATGTATTCATTCTTGGCTTGAAGGAAGGACAAGATTAAAAGCATTTCAGAGAAATAGGCTATGGAAATTTACACTGGGTTCTGGGTTCAGGACAGACAAAAGTGGCATGCCATTGCAATTAAGGTAGTCTTGTAATGGGCACCATCAAAGTATGTTGTAAGGCCATGAAATGACTTCAGTCCCTTACTGAACAGGTTGTGCTAGCACAGAAGAACTGTCAGTTACAGGACGTAATTGTGCACGTTATCTGCAGTTGAAATTAGGTAGGATTAATGTTACTCATTTCTCACAAGCTCATAATGGCTGCTACACTTTGTGCCTTGCATTAAATCGTCGAACATAGACAATTAATGCACACCACCCTCAACTGTAACAACACCAATAAAGATGGACAAATTGGGAAAAAATGACATCACAATATGTGGGCCAGTTATATGTCAAACTTTGACAAATATGATCATTCTGATAATATAAATGTCCAAAAGAAAAATAAAAAGTGTGCAGTGTACCTCACAACATTCCTCAAACATTGTGCAATGAAACATTCAGTTATTCCTCAGAAAATAAAGTACTGGCATTTTCCAGAAAAGCACACAGCACTATGTGAAGTTACATAAAAATGACTTGTATAACGACATACTGCATAAGAATGCAAATTTTATGATGGTGGAATATTCCACAGCATAAAAAATATGGAAGACAATTGTGAAGGCAACAGGTTCTTCCAATGACTTGTCAATCGTAAGATTATTAAGGAAAATTTATTTCTGATACAGCATAGGTGTCTGGCCCATGGTCCACAACATTGTATTATGTGGTTCCTGATCACATTTGTAAATTATGTATATACCATACTAATTACACAATTTAGGTGGTCTGGTATACCACTTATTGCAATGTTTACAGGTGTGGCCCAAAAATCGTCCACAATTAGGGTTGTGGCCCTTTGCCAGAAAAGGCTGGATTCCCCATGGTACAAACAACATAGTGACAGAAGGAAATTATACATGAAATGAAAAGATACTGTGTCAACATGAGTGGAATTTCTTAGAACATTGCAGATAATCTGTTTGACATGGGATGTGTGACCATTTCTTATGTGGAAGAAACATGGATGTATATGGTCACTACGGCAACATCAGTGGAATTTCTTAGTACATTGCAGACTATCTGACAAGTGGCATTTGACCATTTCTTGAGTTGTTTAAACATGGATAAAGAATATTCACTCTGTACAAAGATTCCAGTACAGCAGGTGGACAGCATATGCAGGCTAGAAATGGAAGCAGAAAAATAATGTATCCCTCAGAGTAGTTCCACAAAGACCATGTGATTTTAAATGACAACCTTCAGCGCAAGTCTCACAAACTGCATGGTTTTCCTGTCTCAGCCACATGATAGCAGCCACCATGTATCAGAAGTCAGGTGTCCCCCTCGGCCCATCTACTTGATGCCGCTACAGACGGCAAACAGCAAAGATCATCTATTTTCTCAGAAGTGACCAGACAGCATCCTACTCATATTCTCACTACCAAAAGCATGAAAGGATTGCAAGAATGCTGGCACCTCCACAACTCCAATTGCAGAAACACAATGATCTACACACACACCACTTCACGCACTCTCCCCACTTGTCACATGAGCCTATGTTCACTAACTGTAGGTATGCCTAAGGCCAGAGACTTTGTGGGATCAATCGAACCAGTGCTCATAATACAGGATTTGGTGCAAAAAGCAAATTAATGTTTTGATTGAAAGATAAGCAGGTATATTCAGGTTACATGTCAGAAGTGAATGCCAAACCGTCAAAAAAAAACTTGTTTATTTTATGCAGCAGAAAGGTCAGTATTTGTCAAGTGTAATATTGTTTTTTTTTTACTTCATTTCCTTCAACAAATTTGAAAAAGTATGAAACTGCTGACTGACTCAAAAAGGAAAAATGTAACAAATATCCAATGAAAACCATGACAGAGGTACCTTGGAATGTCCAGCACCTCAAGATATCACATGAATACAAGAACTGAAGCAAATAAACAATAAATGGGGTCACCACATTTTGTGACTGCCACATCACTGCTGCCATAAACATAAACATAAACTAACACAAGTTATAACCTGGCAGTACATAAATTATCCCTTAGACCCTGACTGGTTAAAACAGGTTCTAGAGAAGACAGACATTACGAATGGAAACAAAACTTGTTAAGTTGCAAATGCTCAGAGACTAATGAGTGATGTTATTGGCAGAATGGGACAAATGTGTATGACATACAGAGGTTACAAGGACAGGACATTGTCACAGACAGTGCCTGAGCCAGAATTGATGAGCCCAAGACATCAATCAAGACTGACAAGTGACAGAAGTAAAAGTATTCACAAACAAGATCCTAAGTAACAAAGAGACATACACAACAGCCTGGATGGTAAATATAATATATACTATTTCCCACACATAAAATGACCCGTATTTCAACAGTTCTCAATTAAGAAAACTGATATGTTTATGTACGAACAAAATGTCCACAAAATAATTTTTTAATGTTGTTACATTAGATATGCACTTTGTCTGGCATTAGTGAATATAAAATTGTGAATTATATCACCAAATGTTAACAAACTGGCACTCTAAGTTATGGCACAATACAACATACAAAACATCTGAACCTTTGGTGCACAGAACCAACACAGTGAATAATCATTTAAAATACATAGAAAGAAGAATCAAGCCCACAAAATGTACAAACACACCGTAACATTCTGCGCTTAGCTGTTGATACTGCAGTGTTCTACAATTTTGCTACAAAAGACACTTTAGGAATTTAAGGTACAACAAAAAACTGAAAGCAACATCCAGCTTCCATTTTTCAGCTTTTAATATTCAGAAGTATTCAATACTTACATTTCTGATCTTCTTCTTCTTCTTCTTCTTCAGGTTTTCCCTTTAATCCTGCTGCATCTCTATCAGCATTCTTGTCATTTTCCTTCATCTCAATATCACCTTCCTTTTCATCATCATTTGACTCCAAAGTATCCTGATAAAACTGCAAATTATCATCAGCATTAGATATACAGCTCAGTATGTATAGTGACTAGCTACAGACTGAATGGCTCAGAAACTGAGGTGCGATTCCTGTGAGGTCAAAAGATTTTCTCTTCTCTAAACCACCAAACTGGTACTGAGGTTCACCTGGCTTCCTATTCAATGCGTACTGAGGGCCATTTCTTTGGAGGCAAAGCAGCACAGCTGTAATTCCATGCCCCAACCCCCAACCCAAAATACCTCCTTGGAATGTGCTTAATTTAGCACAGTGACAAACTGACTTGTTACTTTACAAACATAAGGTCAGCTATTAAGTTCCTGGAAAATATTCCTGTATATTTACACCTTAATGAGAGTAATGAGGGGACAACTTCAAATTAATCCCCTTCAGCAAATACTCACCTAGCCAAGCGATGCCACCATTGCTGGAAACATCTATGGAATTCAACACTCAGAATAACTTTGATGTGTGGTTGACTGTGCATCGTAGTTCAATGTGGAATAAGAAACCAACTAGATGTCACTTAGTATTATATTTAGTTCTCCTTTATAAGTTGCTCTTCATAAGTTTCTCAACATGTTTTGGGCCACCTTGTGCCCATCCTCAGGAGCTGATGACTTAGTGGTATTTTTTCGCGTGTGGTGTAGTGCCGTGGCTGTGTAGGCAGTCAGATCCGGTTGGCTGGTTGTGTGTCTACTGGGAAGTACGTAGCACACGTGCTACGTACTTCCCAGTGGACACACAACCAGCCAACCGGATCTGACTGCCTACACAGCCACGGCACTACACCACACGCGAAAAAATACCACTAAGTCATCAGCTCCTGAGGATGGGCACAAGGTGGCCCGAAACATGTT
>Ga0123357_10008508_pt1 | contig 12831 bp, 12 predicted proteins | sample TergutEmb28metaG_FD_89873 | JGI IMG/M metagenome (GOLD analysis project Ga0123357, IMG submission 89873) | Embiratermes neotenicus P4 segment gut microbial communities from Petit-Saut dam, French Guiana - Emb289 P4 | ecosystem: Host-associated > Arthropoda: Insects > Digestive system > Gut ... | reverse complement strand
CACTGATTTTCCTCACAGATGGCGTATTTGCACTACATGCGCTAATTATCAGGAATGTTCCTAACAATAAACTTGAACAGAATAAAAATGAATTTCGTTTCATGTCTTTCTTGATATGTTGTTCTTTATTATTTTTTGCAAATTTAGAAAAAATATTTTATCTTCACAACCCTCATATTCAATTATGAATTACGATCCCACCCCAGGAATATCCAACACCGAGCAATAAAGGCGATAAGATTGGTATGCAATGACATCTCATTCATAGATTTTGCTATTTTACATGGGGAGGGACCCATAAGCTACAACTTTTATTTTCTATGTTACTTCTTAGGCAGAATCAGTGCATCAGAATATAATAAGTTATAGTCAGAGAAGCCTTAATAATTCTTTAATATTTGTTATTTTATATTGAGGTAAATATTCAGCGCAAACGGAAAAATCCTGTTTATGAATATTTTTACCATTATCTAATAAGCAAATGGTTTTCCAATTCAATTGATTAGGAGTTACAAAATCTTTATTTACATTGTCTCCCACACAAAAAAAATCAGCATTGTTATATTTTTGTTGAAAATATAAGTAATTATTTAATGATGGCTTTGCGCTTCCAAATGTTTCTGAAATTATAATATTTTCTTCCTTAAAATATTTCCTCAAATTCAAAGCTTGTATTTTATTCCTTTGCGTTAAGTCTCTTCCATCTGTTAATAATCCTAATGTGTAGCTTTTCGTTTTAAGCAATACAGATAATACTTCCTTGATCTCTTGATTTAAACTAATCTGTGGAATATGATTCCTGTAAAGAAACAAATAATTCTCGACGGGTATATCCAATGAATACTTTTTGTTTAGTTCTTCAAATACATTTTTTTTTTCATAGTAAGTATTTAGCATAAACAGAAAAACATTTGATGCGGAATATTTTGTTTCAATAGTTAGCGCAATCTCCTTATACGCCGATATCAAGTAATCTATTTCATAATAAAGCGTGTCGTCTAAATCAAAAACAATAACCTTTTTATTCATATATTATTATTTCGTCGTCGTAACGAAGCATCAATGTATTGTCTAACCACTCATCGGAGTAATCAATTGATTCTCCTAATAAATATTCTTTAATTATTTGGGATGGAAAATCAGCTTTGGCATAATATGATAAAGGATAACCGCCTCCAAAGCGCGGATTAATTTCAATTCCAACCACATCATTGTCGCTTGCACGATAAAACAGCTGAATACAAATACATCCAACTACTCCGGGTAAAAAATTCATTCGGTTTTTTAAAAATTCTACTATATAATTTTTTCGCGTATATCCTTTATTTATTTCTCCCGCGCGTATTTCTAACCGTTCTCGAGGAACAATGGATTTCACACAGTTATCTTTCCCATAATACATATCCACAGTAAATTCTTTATATCCAGCTTTTTTATCAATATATTCCATAAATATTAACTTTGGATGGTCAAGAATTTCTGCCGTTAATTCATCTTTGCTTTCAATTATATGAATATCTTTTGACAAAGAGCCATCATAAGGTTTAGCAAGTAAGGGAAATGTAGGATGATATTTATCCATAAGATTCGGAATACGAATATTCAAATTTTGCAGATATTTGCAAGTCATTCGCTTATCTCGGCACACTTTTACAAAGTGAAGATCAGACACCAACGGTTCAATACCGTTGTTTTGGAATAAAACTTTATTTTCTGCCAGTATCAATAATTCAGTATCAATTGTTGGAATGATTATCCTTATTTCATTCTTTAAACAGACTTCTATTAGAAAATTGATATAATGAGGATCTGTTACTTTAGGAGATTTAGAACAATTATCAGAGATGATACAGGCAGGAGCCAATGCCGGATTCATATCGACCGTACAAACTTTTGCATTTGGGAAAAAATTTTTTACAGATTGTTGAAACAATTTTACAAGAGTAACCCGTTTCCCTGCAGATGTTATTAAAAAATTAGTATTCAATTTATTAATAGATTTACATTTCCAAACTTTTATATTCTTCCAGCAACGCTTCCCAAACCATTTTTTGTTCATAGCGGGAAGTTATCATTTCTCGTGCTTTTTGTTTCAATTGATTCCGTAATTGGGAATTATCCAGCAGCAGTTGCATCTTGGCACGTAGATGCTCTTTATTTTTCGGTGGGATAATCAAGCCGTTGACGCCGTCTTCAATGATTTCGTTGCATCCGTTGATGTCCGTAACAATACAAGGCAACTCCATTGCTCCCGCCTGCATCACCACATTGGGAAAACCTTCGCGATAAGAAGGAAAAACGAAGGCATCCGAAATAGCCAGATACGGGCGCACGTCTGTTTGAAATCCAACAGAAATAATATTCGGATGATTTTGAATTTCCTTTTCCGTTTCAGGTAATAAGGGATCCAATTCACGTTCAAAAGGACCTACCAACAATAATTTAATTGAAAGTTGAAAGTTGAAAGTTGAAAGTTGAGAAAATGCAGCAACAAGTTCATTAATACCCTTGTCTTTTACCAATCGCCCTACAAAGCAGAAAACAAAAGCGTTTTTTGGAATCCCTATTTCGTTTTTTAATTTTTCTTTTTGTTCGAAAGAATAGCAACCTGGAGAAAAATGAGCGGTATCAATACCGTTAATATTTCCATTAGCAATAGTTTGTATGGGTTTGTTTGTAATTTTATTTTTTAGTAAAGTTTTCTTTACTCCCTGCCCTTCAGGGATTACTTTTGTCGCTGCCCAACAAGTAAGCTTTTCCATCCCGATCAAGACTTTGCGCTTTATTCCGTTTTCCGCTTCAAATCGTAATCCTGTAACTGTATAGATACGATTGGGAATTTTTGCCAATTTTGCCGCCAACATTCCCAGTAAACTTGCTTTAGGGGTATTGGCATGAACAATAAATGGTTGTTCTTTCTTAAATAAGGAATAAAGTTTAAATAGCGTTTTTATATCTTTCCTTAGAGAAATTTCTCTTTCTATATGAATAGGACAACATCTTACTTTTTCTCTTTCTGCAAGAATTTGCCAAATATCTTGATCAGTATCGGAAGCAATGGCAATAACCTCATAGTATTGATTGAGAAATCCTAATTGCCCTTTGAGTAATATGTGTAAAGAAAAAGGGATAGTGGTCAGACGGAAGAGCTTTTGTTTCACCTGCTGATTATCTTTCGGATGATTAATATTAAGCAATATACTCCTAATGAACAACGCCATTTAGCTAAATGAAAGAAAAAAGCCCAATGAAGTTTCAAATACTTAAATTCTAAGCAATTATACGCATCTCTATATTCGGGTTGACTTAAAATTGCAGATAATGATTTAATCCTTACCAAATGTCCGGCAGGGTTTGCCGACTCATTCAAACCCAGTCCGATAATACTAAGTGCAATTCTATTCTTTAATGCAATATAAAAAGAACTATCGCAATTTTTGTCATCTAAACATTTTTTCATCAAAGAGAATAAAACACTCCATTGTTTTGACAAATCTTTTTTGTACGATTTAGTAAGCGAGGAAGTGCTTGTTTTTCTATAATGAGAAAGGAACTCCGATAAATACACAGCTTTTTTAACTTTAAATAACACATTTAAATTAAATAGAGCATCTTCTGTACCAATCAATTTTGTGTCAACAAATAATGTATCTCTAATAAATTCTTTTTTATATAATTTACCCCATGCCGTTACAAGAGAATCAGCATTCTCTATGTTTGAAAGTTCGTCTTTATACAAACCGGCCATTCTACGTTGTAATTCAGCACATTCTTTTTCGTTAAATATTTTATAATCATCGTAATCAAATATTTTTTTTCGCAGGCTGTAGCTATCAAATTCTCGCATATAAGACCACATAACCAAATCTGCACCTTCTCTTTCCATTGCCAATAAAGCCTGTTCACAACAAACAGGGTCTATCCAATCATCACCATCAACGAACATGACATAATCAGCAGTACAATCTTGCATCCCAACATTGCGTGCTTCCGAAAGTCCGTGATTCTTTTGATTAACGATGCGAATACGGTTGTCACTTGCCGCATACTTTTCCAGTATTTGTAGTGTATTATCTGTGGAGCCATCATTAATTACTATAATTTCTATTTCTTTCAATGTTTGATTTAACAAGCTACTCAAACATTGATCTATGTATTTTTCAACATTATAGCAGGGAACAACTATGCTTATTTTGGGATACATGCTAAAAGAAAATAATTTCAATATGAAATTTCATTTTATACCGATTTTTTTCTATCTGTACATCATTTGTTTTTTAACGGTCAAAGAGATGAATCCATTTCTCTTTGGTGCAATTTTTGTGTAATAAATTCCGCTTAATTTTGCGGTAATATTAAGCCCCAAAACTTTTAAGGCAAATCTTATTATCTTCGTTTTTGTAATATTCGCATATTTATATAAATATATATTCTTTTTAAATATTTTTTTTGCTTTTTCTGAATTTTCTCCACTAATCTTGGGTATAATAACTAGAGCTGTTGTTAGAACATATACCAAATAACCCAATATCCCTTCTTTAAGGAGAGTATTTTCCGCATTTTCCAAAATTGCCGCCCATTTCTCGACAGTAAAAATTAAACCCTCAATAGATTTAATTTCGGCAGTAGTTGTAATAGATCCGTTCCTATGTTTTAAATAAATATAAAATGCATCGTTAACTGAAGTAAACGTTTTAGCATTGTAAAAAACATTTAACAACCAGTCAAAATCCTCAGCGATTAAGTCTTTAATAAAAAATATATTATTATTCACAATAAATTCACGTCTTGTCACTGTTATCCATGCTGATCCAGGGAAAAGCTCACTCTTAAACAAGTAATTAAGCAATTCATTCTTTGTTTTCTTTTCCAAAATATCGCTATCATAATGAGCTCTTGAAATTATTGTTTCACTTGTGATGCAATTATAGTCCTTGCAACAGAATAACAATACATCATACTGATTTTCAGAAAGTTTTTTAGTTATGTTACTAAGAAAATCACAGCCTTCCCAATAGTCATCACTATCAAGAAACATTAAATAATCACCTTTTGCAGCTGTTATTCCCATATTCCTCGCATCTGACGAACCACCGTTTTCCTTATGAATAACTTTAATACGGCTATCATTTTTCGCATATTCGTCACACATTTGAGGGCAGTTATCCGGACTTCCGTCATCAACAAGTATAATTTCAATATCCTTGAAATTTTGAATGGTAACGCTATCAATGCATTTACACAAGTATTTTTCAACTTTATATATGGGAATAATAACACTGAATAAAGGCATCTTTTTAATTATTTTCCGTTTTTACTGTTTTTAATTGAATATATATAAACAAGACCATTCCAAAAGGAATGGCAAATATTGTTAATATTTTTAAGGGTGATTTTTTCAACCAATCTCTATCTCTTGCAAAGATACAACTTGATACATAATGTATTGCTTGCATGAACTTGAATGATTTTGGAGCACTTTTTAATGACATATTCAATCTTCGTAACTCGGCGAAACTGTTAGGGCTATTCTTATATTGATGTAAGATATTATTAGCCATCCCTTCAGCCTGATAATTTACAAAACAAAAATTTTCATTTAAAATAAGCAATGGCAAATATTCATCAATCTGTATCATAATATAAATTGGGTTAAAATTTTTTTCATTATGAAAAGTCGGCATTGGTATATGTCTTTTTAATATTTCGGTACGATAAACAAGTTTGGTATCACCTTTATATTTGTATTTTGTATTTAGTTCTATTAGGTGAATACTTTTTTTATCCGGTAAACTTCCACCTACCGCTTTTCCATTCAAGAGAAAATCTAATCCAATTATACCGGCATACTCATCATTCCCGTTTTGTTGCCAAAAAGTAATAATTTTTTCTACGGCATCGTCGGGCATAAAATCATCGGAATCAATGCAAACCGACAATTCTGTTGTGATATTGGCTATTGCTACATTATAGCCGGTATGCAACCCTCCATTTTCCTTATAAATGTATTGGATTGTGAAATCGGCTTCTTTCTGCCATTTTTCAACTAACTCACGTGTTTTATCAGTAGAGCCGTCGTCTATCACTAACCACATAAAATCTTTACACGTTTGCCGTTTCAATGCTTCATATCCTTGATGTAAGCAATAAGCGCGGTTGTAAGTTGGCGTAAATATTGTTAATGTTGTCATTAAATCTTATCGTTTAGTTATTTTATGAGCCACATAACGTAAGTAAATAAAAAATGCAAGAAGACCACGACACTCATCTTTACATTCTGCCTTTTCCATAAGTTAAATTTTAACAACGGATATATCAACACTATCGGATACAAAAACCATGAAAGATATGCAAAACGATTAGAATAAGATGCCCTTATTACTAAAATCCAAAAAGCATTGGAGATAATATAAGTATTCAAAAGTAAAAGATAAAGTTTATCCTGCATTTTTCGCTTTACAACAACATACCACCCCAGAATAATCGGCACCATGCTGTATAATAAAAAATCCCAACGAAATCCTGTGGAGGAGAACAAATCAGCGTTTTCTGTATTTGTAAAATAGGAAGTTCGCTCATCGAAACCCAACGAACCGAAAAAATTTTCCCAAAATCTACCCGCTAAAAGAGATAGAACAATACTGATCATCCAAAAATAGATGTAATGACGTGTATTTGTATAAAAAATGGCCAATAAAGCCGCCAAAAACGGAAGCATAATTGACTTATGTATTCCCATGGCTAATAAACATAATAATATACCGACCAAAGTAGATGCAAAAAAATTCTTCTTTTGCTCAAAAAACGACAGGGATAAAAGAAACAGAGATGTAGCCATGCCGTTTCTAATTCCATTGGTACCGTAACTCCAGAATGAAAATGCAGTTACGCATACTAAAAATGCAATAAAGGCATAATTAAGGAATATTCTTTTGCATGCCCAATACATACTGCCCACATAAATAAACGCAGTCAATAAAAACCATGAACGCACTTGCATGATGGATGAACAAACTTTCACATAATAATTGTATAAAATATCTCCAACGGTTAAGTATGAGTAGTCGCCATTTGAATATCTTATAAAAGTCGTAGCATAATCACCCATATCTCCAAAAAAATTGCCGTTTATTGGACGTAATCCCATATACAATACAATAAATGTTAATAACAGAAACGAGCCTGTATTGCTGTATGCTATACGCTTTTGCATAACATATAAGCGAAATAGAGTAATTAAAACGACACATAGTAAAATGTTATAATAAACAGCAGTATAATATTCTACAGGAATAAAACCAAACATAAATTTTGCTTACTATCTATTTTTTATTTTGAATAAGCGAATCAAACAAGTCTATCCAAATACGCATAATATTTTCAACACTGTATTTTGAAATAAAATTTCTTGCATTTCGTCCTAATAATTGCCTTTTTTCTTCATTTTCAATCAAATACATTACTTTATCAGCGAATGTTTGTAAATCGCCAAAAGGAATTAAGTAACCATTATAATCGTTTTGAATTAATTCAGCAGGTCCGGTTGGACAATCAAAAGAAATACATGGCAGTCCGCAACTCATTGCTTCCATCATCACCATAGGTAGACCCTCTTTACGAGATGTCATTAAAAACATAGATGAATCTAAATATTTTAACATTACATCATTAACAGGTTCATTTAAAAATATGACATTTTCCAAATAATTCTCTTTTATCTTATTTTTCACATTTGTATAAAAATCTGTTTTCGCACCATATATACAAAGGTTCCAGTTTGGGTAATTTTTATTTACTATTTTCCATATATCAACAAGCATATCATGCGCTTTTACATAAGAAATAGCGCCAATAGCTATAGCCGCCGATTTTGACTGAGTAGAAATATTTTGAGGATAAAAAGGTAGTAAATTGGGAATAATTTGAACATTGTTTGAGAACCATTCAGCGCTTCCGGCTTTTGTCAGTACAACAAATTTATCATATTTCTTCGCCCCTAATCGCATAATAAACCGCCCCATTACATTGTGCAGTAATTTATTTGTATTGAATATCGAAGTATGTCGTTCATAAATGAATGATATTTTTGTATTCACAAAATATGGCAACCATAGACCCTTCAATCCATCATCACAAACAATAATAATACTTGGATTGACATTTCTTATATATTTTTTTATACCCTTTAAATATCTAAATACATAAAAAAAACGACCCTCCCCAGTATCGATATCTAAATAGGTAATATCTGTATTAAAACTGTAGTCGGGAGTTTTCTCTTTTTGATTAAGCGTAATAATAAAAACTTCATAATTATGTTTTACTAAATAATCGGTTTTTACCGACAAAACTCGTTCTAAACCTCCCCTACCACAAATAGTGTTTGTAATATATAATAATCGCATAAAAATTATTTGTTAGATATTATATGAACAAGAGTACTGAATTCTGAAGCCAGCAATTGAAAATTACTTGTTTCAAGCGCTTTTTCCAAAGCGCTACGAAAATTTTTTTGCGAAAAAACATCAATTAATATAATATTGTTAGTCATTTTCATTAACCATTCATACGAGCCTTTTATTTTATGGTTATTGTTTTGAAATACTATACATGGCGTATTGGTAATATAACAAAAAATCATACCATGCAAACGGTCTGTAATAACCAATTTGGCAGAACGAAAGCAAGACCATATTTTGTGTAATTCTTCCTCTCTATCAGATGCAGATAAGTTCTCTTTATGAATATGCGTATCATAATAAATCACTTTTCCAAAAAGTCCCTGCAAAGTTTTTATGATTTCTTTTGATTGTTGTTCCGATATATTTTTTTCATTATCATTGCGCATACAAACAACAATATTTCTCCTTTCCTGTTGGGGTAACCGCTCGTCTAAGCTCATCACTATATCGGGAGTTAATATAACTTTTGCTTGCGGAAAATATTCACGCATTAAGTGATAAGAAGTTTGATCACGAGCAACAAGGAATATATTTGAATGTCTGTTATAAACTTTTTGCGCTGCTTTTAATTTTTTATTCCCATATACAGTCTGCGAAAAACCAAAAGTTTGCGGAAAAGAAACTATTTTATTTTTTGAGAAAAATCGGATTACTAATTGACGGATGTATTCTATATCATCATATATGTCACTCATATTTCCTCCGCCAATAATTGTTACTAAATCAATGCTTTTAATATGTTTTTTCACAAACCATAAACCTTCTAAACTTTGGTTTATTGGTATCTCAACCACTTGATAATTAGTATTTTTTTGTATGAATTTCGTTTGCGCGTAAGTAATAGCAACATCTCCCAAATTTCCATAGTTTGCTGCAAGAAAAATATAGGCGTATTTTTTTGTAGGATCTATTTTCAGATTTTTAAAATATCTTATTGGTTTTAATCTTTGTAATAGCAATAATATGGTATATTTCAATCTGAAACTTAATGTTTTTTTATTATACATATTTTTTATAAAGCAATGTTATAAAGCAAATTAATCTATAATATCGCTTTTGTATTAAATATTTATACATAATATCTTTTTTACTTTCTGCATGATAGAATTTTATCAAGTCGTTTGTTGTCGGATGTTCAGTCATTTTTTTTACATAGTCAAATTTTTGTCTCAATGATAATTCATGATTAATGCTAAACAAATTATCCAAACAGTATCGGAATCCTTTAATCAAACTGTCTGCTAATGCTTTATTTTTTTCTTTCTCATTTATATTCCAAATATTCAAGAACCTGTTTAGTGCGTTATGTTTTTTTATTATCGAGATAAAAACATCTTTATGGGTTTGTTTTATTAAGCTCGGAACTGGTCTGTCCATATAATGATAATATGCTTTATCAATAGTTCGTAATACCTTCGTTCGACAATACACTTGTGTATTAAATAGGACATCTTCAACTAATAAGGTTCCTTTTTCAAATGATATTTCATTTTCAAGTAAAAAATTTCTTAAGTACACTTTATTCCACACATAACCTAAAAGATTAATCATTTTACTCGTTATTTTTAAATCCTGGTCGCCTCTTTTCATTATTATTTTTTCAGGAATAACTTCATTTGAATATAACACTTGTTCTCTATTATTTTCAACATCATGTATATAACCAAAAATTACTAAATCTAATTGTTCGCTGTCTAAAATAGCGACACAGTCTTCCAACAAATTGGGCTCTATCCAATCATCGCTGTCTAAAAAATACACATATTTTCCTGAAGCCATTCCAAGTCCGTAATTTCGAGCGTCCGACAATCCTCCATTTACTTTTTTAAAAATTTTAATTCTTGTATCAGTAAACGACTGAATTACCTGCAAACTATTATCAGGTGATCCATCGATTATCGCTAACAACTCAAAATCAGTATAAGTTTGCATTAATATGGATTGAATACATTTTTTAATATATTTTTCCACATTATAGACAGGTAATATGATGGATATTTGAGGCATGGACTTTTGTAATATTTTTCTTATATTAAATTATATATCCACATTTATCTTTCAATTCTTCTTTCATTTGTTTCTTTTTTATGTCTGTAATTTCGCCTAATAAATATTCTTTCTCAAATACTGGATTTGTTTGCATTTTCAATTTGTGCTTATTGATAAAATCTTCTACCGTACAAATAAATTTTGCAGGAGACCCGGCATATACACCATTATCAGGTAAATTATTAGACACAGTGCTATTAGCACCAATCACAACATTATTCCCAATTTTTACATTTGGTAAAATCACGGTATCTTCTCCGATGAAAACTTTGTTTCCAATAATTACACGACCAATGCGTGTATAACCTAAAAACATTTTTGTACTTGCATCATGAGCCAATATATGTACTCCCGATGCTATTCCTACATCATCGCCTATTTCTATTAACCAACAGTGAGAGGGATCTAAAATAACGCCATGCATGCGGACAAAGTTTTTACCTATAGTTAAACCCATAGAACATAATTGTTCTGTAGTATAATTGGAATGAAATCTATAATATATGGCTTTTAATATTTTAATTATTGACTTTTTCATGTATTTTATTTTAATTATTTTCAAACAATTATTTATTTCATTAATCAAAAAAGTTATTATAAAAATGTGATTTATTGTACGATTTTTTTAGTTTTCCCACTTTATTTCCTATCATTTTGAAAACTATTTTCTGTTCGTATTTAGTAAATCCAAAATAATATACAGAAAGGAATCCTAATAGGAAAAAAGATAGCGATGTCAGAAATAGCCTTTCCCATCCCACATAGAACCTTCTCAAAAAAGTGGGTATAATTATTGATATAGTAACAATAGGTATGATTCGAAACAAAACATTTTTGATGAATTGAACTATTTGAATATTAGTATATGATTGCACAAACCATAATCGAATTATTAATCCCAAAATAGCCACAAGCACATTTATTTGTACTACAATGTTGGGACTAAAACCTAATTTTAGAAAAAAATATGAAAAAATAATATTTAATCCAATTGCTACACTTATAAATAGTTGATATTTTTTTATTTTTCCTACAGCTTGTACTGTCATCCATAAAGGTCCCGATAATGCCTCCAGTAGAGAAGAAATAAGTATAAAAATACAAAATGAAGCAGAATATTCTGGCACTGTTTTTAGCCAAATTTTAAGAATAAAATCCATATTTATTATAATGGGAAATACCAATATGAATAAAATAAAAAAAGACATTTTTGAAGTACGAAATACTAATTGTTCCAAATTTTGATTATCGCCCGTAGCATACAGTTTTATGATTTGAGGTCTGAATGCTGTTTGAAAATTACTCACAAATTGGTTAATGGTATTTGATACTTGAGTTGCAATTCCCATTGCTGCATTGACAATTACGCCATAAAAAAGATTTAACAAAATATTTACGCCTTGAGTAGCGCTCATTACTGCAAAGCTACCGAATAAACTCCAACTTGAAAAATTAAGCATAGGATAAATAATAGCCTTATTCCACATAAATCTATAATGTGATTCAGAGAAATTTTTAGCGCAGTATATTTTGTAAATTGTTGTAATAATAATTGTTACACACAAAGTTAGAATTGCATATAAAATTAATTTATCAAAATTACCAATAACCAATAAATAGACAATTCCCAATTTCAAGAAACTATTTAATATTTCCACATAAGCATACACATTCATTTTTTCATGAGAAATAATAGTTGCGTTATACGGTACTTGTGTGATACCCACCATAGCGCTTAAAATAGACATTTGATATATCCACCTTGCCGCATTCATTCTTTCAGTATCAATCACGAGTTTATTTTCCAAAAACCATAAACCAATGGTTTCTCCAAAAACAAGAATGATTCCTGCAATGATAAAATGTACCGTCAATGCTGCAGAAAAGGTTTTTTTCAACTTTTCATAGTCGTTTCGTCCCAGCTCAAATGTCAAAAATCGCGAAGTCGCCCCGCTCATCGATGAATTGATAAAAGAAAACATCGCAATTACGCCTCCTACCACATTGTAAATTCCATAATCTTCTACTCCCAATGTGGCTAAAATAACCCGTGAAGTATATAAGCCTACTCCCATTGTAAGTAGCATTCGAATATACAACATCAAGGTATTTTTCGCTATGCGCTTATTACTATCTGAAGGCACTTTTTAAAATTATGAATTATCAATTTTTCACTATCCTCTCATTAGCCGTCGATGCAGTGATCCGACACCAAAAGTGGAAGCTATCTATCATCGCCCGAAATACAAATCGCAACCCTTTACTAAACGAAAATTTGTAATGCACAAATCGGAATTTGAGAAAATGAATGCTGCCGTTT